>Ga0208695_1000035_pt1 | contig 204303 bp, 188 predicted proteins | sample AD_UKC111_MetaG_FD_184449 | JGI IMG/M metagenome (GOLD analysis project Ga0208695, IMG submission 184449) | Active sludge microbial communities of municipal wastewater-treating anaerobic digesters from Hong Kong - AD_UKC111_MetaG (SPAdes)... | ecosystem: Engineered > Bioreactor > Anaerobic >...
GCTGGTAGCCCGCCTTGAAGGCGAGTCCGGCATGCGTATCCTGGGCGTGGGTATTGAACCCTCACAGGGGATCCAAAAAGGTACCGTGACCGATCTGGCAGCGGCTTCGCAGTCGATCGCCCGCTCTATTGAAAAAGCCCAGCGCACCTCTGGACTTGAGATCACCTCCGCGCTCGTCAGCCTGGCGGGTTCGCACGTTTCATCGGTCAATTCACGCGGCGTTGTTGGCATCTCCGGTGGCGTGGTTGAAGAAGAAGACGTCCTCCGCGCCATCGACCAGGCCCGCGCTGTTGCCATCCCTCACAACCGCGAAATCATCCACGTCATTCAGCGTGGCTTCAATCTTGACGGTCAGGAAGGCATCCACTCCCCCGTTGGCATGTATGGTTATCGCCTTGAGGTGGAAACCCACATCATCACCGCGGCCGAAGCCACTGTCGAAAACCTGCGCCAGTGCGTTCAAGCTTCGAATATCGATGTCACCCAGTTCGTCCTCAATCCGCTGGCTTCAGCCGAGGTCGTGCTGGACAAGACTGAACGCGAGATGGGCGTTTGTGTCTGCGATATCGGCGGCGGTACCACTGACCTGGCCATTTATATCAACGGCGACGTCTGGCACACCATGGTTTTGGCTGTCGGTGGAAACCACGTCACCAAGGATATCTCCGTAGGTTTACGCGTCACCCCCGAGGTGGCTGAACAGGTCAAGAAGCAATACGGGTACGCTATCAAGAGCGAAGTCGGCGAGGATGAGTTTTTCACCCTGCGCGCCTTTGGCGAAGAGCAACCCGTCCAGGTAAGCCGCCGTGACCTGGCTCACATCATCGAAGCCCGCATGGAAGAGACCTTCTCCCTGCTTCTGCAGGAGATCAAACGCTCCGGTTATGACGGCCTGCTCCCAGCCGGGATGGTACTCACTGGCGGCACCAGCCAGTTGCCTGGCATCCGCAGCCTGGCCAGCCGCGTTCTCGGTATGCCCGTCCGTCTAGCCCGCCCTGAGAATCTTGTCGGGCTGGTCGACCAATTGCAATCCCCTTCCTACTCCACCAGCGTTGGCCTGCTCAAGTGGGCTGAACTGATGGAAGAGACCATGAGCCCTGCTCGTGGCAAACGCACCCACAAGTCAACACCGCACAACCTGCCCACAGTCAATTGGAAGGATGTCGGTGAATTTTTGAAACGATTGTTGCCGTACGACTAAACCAGGCTGTAGACTGCAGACTGGATCATTGCAAACTGCTATATAATGGAGGAACAATTATGGAGACCAACAATAAGACCCAACAGCAACAACCCGAGCCATTAGCCCGTATTAAGGTCGTGGGCGTTGGCGGCGGTGGCTGCAACGCAGTCAACCGCATGATCGACGAAGGCATTCGCGGCATCGAGTTTATCGCAGTCAACACTGATGCCCAGACCCTCGTCAAGTCGAAAGCTCCGATCAAGATCCGCATTGGTGATAAAACCACCCACGGACTTGGCGCGGGCGGCAACCCCGAGATCGGTAAGAAATCGGCGGAGGAGTCCTCTGAAGAACTTTACGAGGTACTCAAAGGCGCGGATATGATCTTTGTGACCGCGGGCTTTGGCGGCGGCACTGGCACCGGTGCAGCTCCCATCATCGCCCAGATCGGCAAGGAAGTTGGCGCGTTGACCATTGGTGTGGTCACCCGCCCCTTCACCTTTGAAGGCGCACGCCGCCTCCAGAACGCCGAACAGGGTATCGCCCGCCTCAAGGAACATGCCGACACACTCATCGTCATCCCCAACGACCGCCTGCTGCAGATCGTTGACCGCAAGGCCTCACTGCAGGAAGCCTTCCGCGTGGCTGACGATGTGCTCCACCAGGCCATTCAGGGCATTTCAGAGCTCATCACCATTCCCGGGCTCGTCAACGTTGACTTTGCTGACGTGCGCTCCATCATGCAGGAAGGCGGCGCGGCATTGATGGCCGTAGGCCGTGGCAGCGGCGAAGACCGCGCCCAGAAGGCCGCCGAGGCAGCCATCTCCAATCAGCTCCTCGATATCACCATCAACGGCGCTCGCGGTATTCTCTTCAACGTGACCGGTGGCCCCAATCTCTCGCTCTTTGAGGTCAACCAGGCAGCCGCCATCATCAAAGAGACCGCGCATCCTGACGTCAACCTCATCTTTGGTGCAGTCATCGACCCGAACATGGGCGACGAGATTCGCATTACCGTCATCGCCACGGGTTTCGATAAAGCGGGTGTGCGCTCCGTGAGCAGCTTCTCGCAGCGCCCTGTCTCCCGCCTCGAAGAGACCCGCGCGGTTCAAAAGCCCCACATCACCGACGATGTCGAAGTGGAAGCTGGTGCCAGCCAAACCATCGGCCTGGAATTCCCATCGGTTAAGATCGATACCAAGAACCTCGATCTCCCCACTTTCATGCGCGGTTGGGAAGAACGTAACCATTAGGATGGTGGTTGGCAGCGTCATGGTCTGATCCTTGTTCTCCATAAGAACTACAGGAGATCGAACCACGCCCTCCATCGTTGGTCGATACCTGTTGCTTCCATCTTTTAGCTGGCGGCCAGTCACCGCCAGCTTTCCTTATTGTGGTGTCATTGCGAGCGCCTTACTTGAAATCCCCACACTTTTGAAATCAACCAGCGAAGCAAGCCCCAAAAAATTGACTCTCTACTTGCACTCATAATATTGACTTTGCGGAATGCACATGCGCTGTCCTTGTTACCTTTCCACTGACTCAATTTACCAGCATGCACTTTCACAAAATCCGGTTACGAAGGCGCGCAGCGCCCGCGGCAATCCCCAATTGACTTCCACCCATTATACGAGCGTAGTTCTTGATTTCTAGATAGTCAATCGAGTAAAAAGCGAAGTAACCCCCGCATACTTTACCAGCAATGGCTATTCCAAAACGCCATTCAGTGATAATAACCTCCCAGCGACCATTGCCCCTGCCGCACGTGCATAGTGACTTCGCATTTGCGTTCCCTCCCTTCTTCTTCTCCTCAAAACAATTTAAGCTTATCGTATACCAGCCGTATTCCGTGGCTTTTTTTTACATCCTTTATCTTACCCGCGCCATATATTGGGTTAAAAACCCAACCAGTTTGCTTTTTACGCCAATTTAACGCCACTTCTGAAAACGAACTCCCGTTTCCTTTTTAAGGTTAAAAATTGATTCCCGATATTGAATCACTCGTTCAAGTGTGCTATGATTAACGGCATAGATATACGGTACACTCGTCTCTGTCCCCCTATATATGGGGGATAGCGTTTCAAAAATCACCATCGCAGCCACATGCACGTTGATCTTCAATAATTTTCCAGGGAGTTTTACTTTGCGTTGTCCGTATTGCCAGAATGACGAATCTCGCGTGATCGATACCACCCACGACTCCCGTGGAGGGGTACGCCGCCGCCGCGAATGTGAATCCTGCGGGCAGCGCTTCTCCACCTATGAACGTGCCGTTCTGGCCACCCCACTGATCATCAAACGCAACGGCACCCGTGAAGAGTTCAGCCGTGAGAAACTGCTTGAAGGTATCCGTGCCTCCTGCTCCAAGCGCCCCGTCTCCGCCTCTGAGATCGACCACCTGGTGGGTGAGATCGAAAACTCCCTGCAAAAACTGGGCCGCGAGGAAGTGTCCTCCCGCATCATCGGAGATATGGTCATGGACGGTCTTAAACGCCTCGACCAGATCGCCTACATCCGTTTTGCCATCGTTTATCTGCACCTTAATGATCTTGAATCACTTCGCGAAGAGATCGACCAATTATTAGTTTCTTAAGGAGCATTGCCCATGGTCGCGCAGTCAACACAATCCTCATTTTTGGATGAAAACCAACTTACCGAGAATCAAACGATGAACCTACCAAAGATCGATCTTACCGAAAATGCCCGACAGGTGCTTTTAAAAAGGTACGTCCGCCATGGCGTTGACGGTCAGCCCGTGGAGACCGTGGAAGAGATGTTCTGGCGTGTCGCCAGTCACATCGCCGCCGTCGAAGCTGACCGCGGTACCGATGTGGAAGACCTCACCCGCAAATACTACACGCTACTCACCAGCAAGCGTTTCTTCCCCAACTCACCCACCTTCACCGGCGCCGGCACTCCCCTCGGGCAGCTTGCCGCCTGTTTCGTTCTCCCCATCGTCGACGACATGGGCCGTGACCCCGCAGGTATCTTCCAGACTTTACGCGACGCCGCTCTCATTCAACAGACCGGCGGTGGCAACGGCTTCTCCTTCTCCCGGCTGCGCCCCAAAGGCAGCTTTGTCAAATCCTCATCCGGCCAGGCCACCGGACCCGTTGGTTTCTTGCGCGTCTACGACAACGCCTTCGGTGAGGTGGCCCAGGGCGGAACCCGTCGCGGTGCCAACATGGCCGTTCTGCGCGTGGACCATCCGGATATCGAGGACTTTATCTCCTGTAAGACCAACGAGAACCAGATCACCAATTTCAACATCTCCGTTGGCATCACCGATGCCTTCATGAACGCCGTGCGCGACGACCGCGACTGGACCCTGCGCTTCCCCGACCTCACCGATCCTCGCGCCAAGGGCTTTAAGGGCACCTTCGAACAGGCCGAAGCTGCTGGCATCCCATTCAAGAATTACAAAACCTTGCGCGCTCGCGATCTCTTCGAGAAGATCGTCAAGCAGGCGCACCACAATGGCGAGCCCGGTGTGCTCTTCCTCGACGCCGCCAACCGTTCCAACCCCGTTCCCCACCTCTACCCACTCGAGGCGACCAACCCCTGTGGCGAACAGTGGCTTGGACCATACGAAAACTGCTGCCTGGGCTCGATCAACCTCGCTCAGCATCTTGGACCCGATCACACCGTGGACTGGGAGACCCTGCGCGATTCGGTCCGCCTGGCCACCCGCTTCCTGGATGACGTCGTCGACGCCAACGCCTACGTCCCGGCCGTACCGCAGCTCAAAGAAGCCGCCCTACGCGCCCGCCGCATCGGCCTCGGCATCATGGGTCTGGCCGACTTGATGTACCATGTGCGTGTCCGTTACGGCTCCCCCGCCGGTGAAGATTTCGCCTCGCAGGTGATGGAGTTTGTGCGTTACACCTCCATGCAAGCCAGCATCGAACTCTCTCGTGAGCGTGGACCCTTCCCCGCCATCCGCGGCAGTATCTACGATCCCACTAACCTGCTCTGGACCGCACCCAAAGGGCTTATCGAGAATCAGCAAGATTGGGGACGCCCTCACATCGATTGGAACGAAATCACCTCCGGTATCATGGAATATGGTATTCGCAACGCCGCCCAGACCACCGTCGCCCCCACCGGCACCATCGCCACCGTCGCTGGCTGTGAAGGCTACGGCTGCGAACCCGTCTTTGCCCTGGCTTACGTCCGCCATGTCAACGATAAGGGCGAAGATCTGCAACTCACCTACGCCTCACCCGCCTTCGAGCAAGCCCTCATCGAAGAAGGTTACGACGACACCACCCGCCAAGAAATCTTCAACCAGGTCATGCGCGAGGGCACCTGCCAGAAGTGCAACGCTGTCCCCGCCCACGTGAAAGACATTTTCGTCGTCAGCCAAGACATCAACGCCGAGGAGCATGTCCGCATGCAGGCTGTTCTGCAGGCTTTCGTCGATAACTCGCTCTCTAAGACCGTCAACTTCCCCGAGACTGCCACTGAAGACGACGTAGCTTCGGTCTACATGTCCGCCTGGGAACTCGGCTGCAAGGGCATCACCGTCTATGTTACTGGTTCGCGTGAGAAGGTCGTCCTCGAAACCCAGGCCACCGCGAAGAAGAAAGCTGCCAACGCTGACGAAGCTCCCGCCGCAGACGAATCCGGGCAGTACAACCTTTGGTCCGAGTCGCGCAAGCCGCGCCCGCGTTCACTCATCGGGCGCACCTACGAGGTCAACACCCCCCTCGGCAAGGCATTTATCACCATCAATGAGAACGGCAGTGCTCAGCCCTTTGAGGTTTTCATCAACACCGCCAAAGCCGGCTCTGACACCGCCTCGGTCTCAGAAGCCATCGGTCGCCTCATCAGTTACGTGCTACGTCTGTCCAGCCCTATCGAGCCCGCCCAGCGCCTCACCGACCTATCGCGCCAGTTGGCTGGCATCGGCGGCGGACGCTCGCTCGGCTTTGGCCCCAACCGTGTGCGCTCCCTGCCCGACGGCGTCGCCCAGATCCTCGAGGAATACCTCGACGACCGCGCCTCTCGCCTTTCCGTTGAGGAAAAGGTCCATTCCGGCCTTTCCTCCGCGCCGCTTCTGGACGCGCTCAAACAGACCGATGAGAATACCACGCTGACTTCAGCCGAAACCGATCTGACGGCTCTCGATTCTCCACTCTCGGCTCTCGAGTCTCAGGCACCCAAAATCGGCGATCTCTGCCCCGAATGCGGCGAAGCCACCCTCGTCAACGAAGAGGGCTGCCGCAAGTGCTATACATGTGGGTATTCGGAGTGTTAAGCAACGAGAGAATCGAGAAAAGAGAGCCGAGAGTGGTCAAAACTGGTTGATGAATCGATCAACTCCAGACGACCTTAAGCGCTCGGCCAGGTAATAAAAAGGGTTGGACTGTCATCACCTCCATCGCGTCTATCGACTGTTTTTGACGATTCTCGATTCTCGCGACCAAATGTCATTGCGAGCGTGTTCCTTGATGGTGACTATCTTTATTGGTAAATTAGCGAAGCAAACCTCAACATATATTGCGGTTGAAGTGGCTCCATTCATGCAGTCCATCTGCGGAATCGAGAGGATCTAATGGACCAATTTACACACGCATGGATCGCCTTCAAAGCGATCGAACGCTTGGAGAAAGCGGCGGTCACCGACGCCGACCCTTACATCACCGGCAAGATCGCCCAATTCTTCGGCAATTACCGTGACGGAGTCATCCAGGGAGCCTGGTATCCCGATTCCGTCTTCAAAGACAATGGTACCGCGCACATCCTCAAACACAAACCCACCCCGGACGCCAACTACATCCCCGCAAACCTCACCCGGCTCGCTCCGGGATCGCAGCTCCAACTCGCCGCCAAGAAATCGACCCTCACCCTGGCTCAGATCAATTACAACACCAAGAACAACCTGCCCGAACGCTGCGAGGCGCTGGCGCACGCCGTGGTCGATAACTTCAAGATCCAAAGCCGGGAGGAGAAGGGGTCTCCCCTCACCCCCACCGGCAATCACCTCGCGCTGACCCTCTTTGCCCTGAGCCACTACATCGCTGACGGGCACATGCCGCTGCACTGCGATTACCGTCCCCTCGGCGATAAAGGCTGCACCATCCACCACAATATCGAATCCGCCTGGGGAAACCTCGTTAAAGCGAATTACAAGATCGAAAACCTCGACACTTCCACGCCGGATGAAACGGACGATGAAACCGTTAGCGATGACAGCTCTTCGGTTGACGCCGGCAACTACGCCCGCTTCGTCTACGACAGCGACGGTCTGCCGCTGGTCAGTCGCCCCGATACATACAAGACCAGCCTCCTCGGCAAAGTGGACGCCGCGCTGGCCGCCCGCCCGTTCACCTTTGAGTACGGCGATAGCAAGAACGTGCTCGAATACATGTACAGTGTCACCCACCAGGCTTACCTGGTGTCGTATGCCTACCTGCCGCTCGACGCCGACCTGACGAAGTTCAGCAAGAAGACGCTCGAATACCCCAACGCCCCGCTCGCCTACGAAGAGATGAGCGTTGCCGTCCTGGCTGACGCCGTTGACTCCGTGGCGCGGGTGTGGTACCGCGTCATCCGCCGCTACCACGATTGGTGCCGCAAGAGCAAGAACAAGATCGCGATTTAGAGACGCGAGGTAGAAAATCACACTACAATCATCCAGCCGCCACCAATGTCATCAATGTTGTGGCACGCGTACGGTTGTTTGGTATCCAAGAGATACATGGAGCGAGAGAGAGGTTTAATCGGATTAATCGACGCTGTGGTTCGGGTAAACTGTACTTAGCTACGTGTCTAGACATCTACCTCATATGGGAGAAGGGCCATGATGCCTCCAAGCTTAAGTTCGTTGAGTCAATTTGATTAATTGCTTTCTTCTCTCGTGAAATTTGTGGAAAACCTTTTTTCCTCAAGACGTTTGTTCAGACTTATTCGCCCCAATATGCGTCATTCGCGGTTAAGTTCTTTTCGCCCAAGTACACGTAATTGGCGGATAATTAACATGTATCGCTGATCGACCACCTTCCCCCACCACCGGTTCGGGTGTATAAATGGCGGCATTGTGAGCTTTTCCACCCTCTTTTCCCGCTTCAAAGCCTGGGTTGCCGACCTCACCGTGGGCGGCGCCTGGGGACGCACATTGACCACCCCGCAGCAGCGTAGCCTGCACTGGTTCTGGTTCGACGGATTTTTCGCGTCTGCCAGCGACAACATCATGCTCAACTTCGTCAGTCTCTACATCATCGCCCTCGGTGCCAGCGGCGCCCAGGTGGGCATGATGAGCTCCATCTCCAGCATCGTCAGCGCCTGCGTGCTCCTGCCCGGAGCGCTCCTGGCTGAGCGTAGCCTGCGCAAGAAGCCCGTCACCCTGTCGTTCGGTATTAACGGACGCTTCGCCATCCTCATGCTCGTGTTCGTGCCCATCCTCTTCAAGGGTCCTGCTGCCATCTGGATCGCAATCGCCTTCTCGGTACTGCGCGATGCCAGCAACTACGCCGGCTACCCCGCCTGGATGGATCTAACCAACAGCGTCGTCCCAATCGAGGGCCGTGGTCGCTACTTCGGCTCACGGAACTTCATCATGGGCATCACCGGCATGCTCACCACCCTACTGGCAGGCAAGCTCATCACCCTCTTCACCTCCGTCACCGGCTACCAGATCGCCCTGGCTGCGGCCTTTGTCTTCGGCATGGCCTCATCCTTCTCGTTCTCACACATCGATGAAGACGCTGTCTCCATCGCGCCGGTAAAAACCCGGCGCAGCTTCAACCCGCGTGAGCTGGTGGCCATGTTCAAGGAGCAGCCACATTTCGTGGCTCTCACCGCCACCGCCGCTCTTTGGAACTTTGCCATCTACATCGCTGGACCGTTCTTCAACGTTCAGATGGTCAACGTGCTCAAGTTCAGCGCTGCCACCGTTGGCCTGCTGAACGTGATCAGCACCCTTGCCAGCCTGCTCACATCCAAACGCATCGGTGGACTCGCTGACCGTATGAGCAACCGCAAGCTGCAACTGATTAGTATGATCCTCATCCCTCTGCTTCCAACCGCCTGGCTCTTTGTCACGGCAGCCTGGCAGGTAGCCATCATCAACTCCTTCAGTGGCGTCTTCTGGGGCGTGTTCAACCTGGTTTCTTTCAACCTGCTGCTTGCCTCTGTCCCATGCGACCAGGTGCCACGCTATTCAGCGATTTACCAGGTGGTCGTACTGCTTGCAATCGCCCTCGGTTCCGCGGTAGGCAGCGCCATCATCGAGCTCTGGGGGTTCACCGCCGTGCTCATCGGTTCCACCGTTATGCGCGTCGTCGCAGCGGTGGTCTTTGCCAGATTTGTGCACGAACCAGCTTCAACGAACAAGTAACCCTTTTCGATTTATCAGGTTTTGATAAAGTCCTCTGCTCTTTGATTTCATCCACGTCTGATCTACCCACGCTGATAGAAATGTGCCTTGAGTCATGTTGACTGAGGTTTTCCTATCCGCTATACTAGTATCTAGACAGTCTAGACAGGAGAATCATGTTTGAACACTGGCAATTTCAAGAAGCCAAGAATAAACTGAGTGAGGTCGTCAACCGCGCCCTCAAGCGTGGCGCTCAGATCATCACCCGCCGCGGTGAAGAAGTGGCCGTGGTCATTTCATACAGCGACTACCAGAAGCTGCAAAAGTCGCAATCACAGCTTTCCTCATTCTTCCACGATTCACCTCTCGCTGGTGTCGACTTGCTCGGCAACGATCTGCGCGACACCCGTGTGAGCCGGCCATGACCTACTTACTCGACACTTGCATCATCGCCAATCTCATCTCCACCACCCCTAACCCTCGGCTTGTTGAGTGGATCGACTCACAGCCTGAAGAGATTCTCTACATTTCAGTAGGCACCCTGGCAGAATTGAAGCAGGTCATCGAAAGTACGCCATCATCGAAAGAAAGAGCCAGAATGAATAATTGGCTCACGAATGATCTTATGGTCCGCTTCAACGGGCGAATTAGTGAAATCACCGCCGAAGCCACACTGAAATGGGGAGAAATATCGGCCCGCATCCACGGTCAATCACGCAGCATCAACCCGCTTGATTCTCTAACCCTTGCTCTGGCCATTATTTACAATCACACCCTGGTCACTACAAATTTATCCGCGTTCGATGGAATGGGTGTACGGCTGCTTAACCCGGTCACAATTCATTAACCAAGTTTAAACCACAGGCAATTATCATTTTTCGAGGTGAATATGTCAAAAACCAAATTGATCACAGACAGTGACTCCAGTCTATCTTTGGAAATCGCGGCGAGATACGACATCGACATCGTGCCCATTACAATCCAGTTCGGCGACGAGTCATTTGCCACCAACACCAACATCGATATCGATGACAAATTGCTCTTCGAGAAGATCGATGCCACCGGAAAGCTGCCAACCACAGCCGCTCCCTCCCCTGGCGCTTTCGTTGAAGCATATACCAAAGCTTTTGCCGCGGGTGCTGATTCGATCATCTGCATCTGTGTCAGCAGTAAGGTCAGCCGCACATATGAATCAGCCACGCTCGCGGCCAAGGAATTCCCTGGCAAGAAGATCAACGTCGTCGACTCGCTCTACATGTCGCTCGGACAGGGTATCGTTGTCCTGGCTGTGGCCGAAGCGTTGCAAAAAGGCGTGTCGGATGAAGAAGCCATCAAAATCGGCACAGACATGATCCCTCACCTGGCCACATTTGCGTCATTCAATACTCTCAAGTATCTGGTCATGGGCGGCCGTGTCAGTAAGTTCTCCGCGGGAATGGCTGGCGCCCTCGATATCCGTCCCCTCCTCACCATGAAAGATGGTTCGCTGCAGGTGCTCGAAAAAGTGCGTACCCGTAAAGCTGCCATGGAACGTCTGGTCAATCTCATTGTCGAATCGGCCAAGGGAAAGAAGATTGAACGCATCGGCATCTTCCACATTTGCAATGAAGCGGACGCCATTGTCTTGCAGCAATTATTGCGGGAACGTTTGGACCTGCCCGAAGAAATATTGTTCATGCAATTCACTCCCGGTCTTTCAGTTCACGCAGGCGCAGGTATGATTGGAACCGCTTTTTACGCGGTGTAGAGCTTCGCTTTTGTGTACAAAAGGCCTCTAAAACATTAGAGGCCTTTTTATATTGAATTGAATTCAATTCATCGTTCAGATTCGAGATGGTTTATGGGCACCAGGTCCAGGTCCAAACTGCTACATTTAGATCGATCGTGCCGGAAGCGCCAACATTGGTATTGTAAGTATAAGTACCCTTGGCAAGCGTCAATTCAGTCTGTGTATCCGGTTGAACTGTTACCTTAAAGGGCGTCGGGCCTGTGGCATTGATGGTAATCGCCACATCGCAATTGTTCTTGATCTTCAAGGTGGTATCCAGTTTTGGCGCCTTTCCGGGTGTGGCTGTAGGCGCCTTTGGAACCGCGGTGGCCGGGACACGGGTATTTGTCGGCTTAGGAGTCGGCGATGGGAATTTGGTCGCGGTCGCTTCGATCGTTGGAACTTCGGTGTCCGTCGGATACGGAGTGTAGGTTGGATACGGCGTATAGGTGGGCAGCTCGGTTGGCTGTGCTGCGTACATCTGACAACCAGTGATCACAAGAATGGTCACCACAGCAGTAATTACTAAGAACATATATTTTTTATTCATAATAACGAACCCCTCAAACTGAGTAGATATGGATGTTCAAATTATACGCCAAGTGGCTTGATCCGTGGCAATTATTAAGTTTGGTCAAATTTCATCATCAACCGGCAAAAGAGGATTCAATCTCGTAGATCTCACTCGTTTAAAGCTTCCTTGATGGCATCCTCCAGCCCTGACGCGGATACTTCCTTCCCATTCACTAAAAACGATGGTGTGCTGTTGATCCCTTGGCTGTCAGCGTAGTTTTCCGCATCACGCAAATCTTGCAAATGCTGCTCTGTATCAATACATTTTGTGAATACAGAAATATCCAAGCTCAGATTTTTGGCGAACTTAAGCAAATTGTCACGTCTGTATGAACCATCATTTTCGCCATTCAGGTGATCATATAACTGGGCGCGGTATTCCCAGAATTTACCCTGATCGTTGGCGCAATATGCTGCCAGAGCCGCGTCAATCGACTCCTGCCCCAAGAATGCCATGGGTGAATAGGTGTAATAGATCTTGTTGGTATTTACATACTTTTGCATGATCCTGGGTTCGATATCTGTGTAATACATCTGGCAATACGGGCACTGAAAATCTGCAAATTCGATTACTACCACGGTTGCGTTTGGATCACCCAAGCTCAATCCGTGTTGAATCGCGAATTGAAAAGGTGTTTTTGTAGGTCTTGGAGTTTTCGTCGGATTTACAGCCTGCGTGGTGGTTGCCACTTCGGTGTAAGTGGGATATGGTGTATAGGTTGGATACGGCGTGTAGGTGGGGTTTAGAACAATTTGCTTGGCGATTTCAACGTACTCGCAACTACACAGGACTAGTAAGATGAATATGGAAATGGCTATGATTAATCCCCGACGTATTCTCATTTTGACCTCTCTTGGATGGAAACTCTTCGATAATTATAACGTCTCCATCAGTAAATTAAATCAAAACCGGGCCAAACACCTGACCCGGTCAATATTTCCAACTACTCTGCCAAACGCAGCATTACGGATTTCCCCTTGAGATGGTATTTTCCGGTGCTTTCTTTAAGTACGCGGGTGACATGCTGCTCTGATATATCAACAAGACTATGATCGCGTAAGATCGTGATCGCTCCGATCGCCTTACCCGGAATACCCACCTCGCTCGCGATCGCGCCTACAACATCACCGGGTCGAATGCCATTCTGTTCTCCCAGGTTCATCCAGAGACGGACCATGCCCGTTTCTTTGGGAGTTGCAAATTTGCGGCATTTATGTGAATTACGCGGTTCGCGATTATTGGTTTCTTCACGTTGACCGGGCATTTTTGAACGACGTGCTTCAAGGCGTTTATGTTTCGGTTCATGCGCAGGTTCATTCAAATCAACATTCTTGATCTTGCTTTCACCCGAACGCATCAAGCGGATGGCAGCTACGGCAATCTCAATGGAATTCAATCCGAGATCACCCAAACGCTCAACCAGCTGACGCTCCGAAGGAGTTACACCAACAATCAATTGCTTTGAAAGTTCGAGGATCAATCGCTCATCACGATGTGCCTGTACCTCTTCGGCTGTTGGAAGCGTACAATCGATGCCTGGTTGATGAGTATAAGCCATGACCTCTTTTTGCCGGCTACGTTCGCGGGGGGTCAAGAAGGTCATCGCGACACCTGTCTTCCCTGCCCGACCGGTTCGTCCAATTCGATGAACATAATCTTCTACATCCTGCGCGAAATCGTAATTGATCACATGCGAAACATCATCAATATCCAAGCCACGTGCGACGACATCTGTCGCGACCAGGAATTTCAGGTTATGCTGCCTGAAACGATCCAACACCTGTTCGCGACGGTTCTGGTTTAGGTCGCCATTTAAAACATCGGCGGTATAGCCCAGCATGCTCAATTGATCTGCCAATTCCTGAGAGCGAGCTCTTGTCCGCACAAAGATCAAGCAACTGTTGATCTCTTCCACCTCAAGCAGGCGAATTAACGCGGGTAATTTGGTTTCTTCGCGCACGCGGTAGAAGCGTTGTTCGGTCTCGGCCACTGTCACCTGCTGTGGATTCACGCTGATCCGTTGAGGATCCTGAAGATAACGATTCGCGAGTTTACGAATCGCTTCTGGCATGGTTGCTGAGAATAAAGCGATCTGACGTTCATCTGAAAGTTCTTTTAAGATCGACTCCACATCATCGATGAAACCCATCTCCAGCATCTCGTCAGCCTCATCCAACACGAGATTGTGCACCTGGCTCAAATCAAGCACCTTTTGCCGGATCAGATCGAGCAACCGACCGGGAGTCCCTACTACCACATTCACACCACGGCTTAACGCACGAGTCTGAACAGTGTACGATTGCCCGCCATAAACCGCGAGGATCTTTACGTTTGTTTCCTGTGCCAATTGCTCAGCCGCATCAGCCACCTGCTTGGCCAACTCGCGAGTTGGAGCCAGGACTAAAGCTTGCACTGAGCGAAAGTTGTTATCCAAATTTTGCAAAATGGGAAGCATGAACGCTGCAGTCTTTCCCGTCCCCGTCTGTGCCTGCCCGATCACATCCCTACCTGCCAACAATGCTGGGATGGCTTCCTTTTGGATCGGTGTTGGTTGTGAAAAACCCATTTTCTCAACTGCTCGTAAATATTGCTCTTGCAAGCCTAATTCTTTGAACGATGAAACCATAAATACTCCTGAAATGAACAAAAAAATGCCCGCCGAAACCGGCGAGGCATTTAAACCCATGCGCGATCACTGCTATTTGGTGAGAAAACCAAGCAATAATTATATCACCTCTTTGATCTGTTTCCCGGTCAATCGCTTATAATTAACTTACTCTCATACTTTTTAGGAGAAAATATGGCCAAAAGAATGATCCTTGTCGCTGGAAATATCGGTTCCGGTAAGACATCCCTTACTGAAAGGATCGGGGAGCGTCTTGGCTATAAAACCGCGTTTGAATCGGTAGCTGATAACCCTTATCTACCCGATTTCTACGCTGACATGAAGAAATGGTCCTTCCATCTGCAAATTTTTTTCCTCGGCCATCGGGCGGAGCAACACCTGGCTATGTACGAAGATTCACAATCCGCAATCATCGATCGCAGTATCTATGAAGATGCGTATATTTTTGTCAGAGCGCTTCATTCGATGGGAAACATCACAGAACGGGATTATCTCACCTACAAACGCGTATTCGATCTGGTTGTCAAAAACTTACCCACCCCTTCCCTGTTAATCTACTTGAAAGCCCCAGTAGACATATTGATAAAACGGATCAATTCACGCGGTCGTGAAATGGAATCATCCATCTCAAGGGATTATCTTCTGTTGTTGGAATCTTTTTACGAGGATTGGATCAAGCAGTATGACCTCAGCCCGGTTTTGACTTTAAAGACAGATGATCTCGACTTTGTCCACAAGCCCAAACACCTGGATACGGTTGTGGCTCGAATCCAGGAGACTCTATCCGGGAAAGAGGAAATCAACCTGAACGAATGAAAATGATTTTTCGCTTTTACGCAACCTGTTTGATAGTTATCCGTATTAATAGTTGACAATATGAACACTGAGGAACGTGTGGGCAATCCTGATCAAGAATGGTTAGAAAAGGCACGTAACGGAGATGATGATGCATTTACCAGATTGGTAGAAACGTATCAAAACCCCGTCTATAACCTTTGCTATCGCATGCTTGGTGAAGGAACCGCGGCTGAAGACGCAGCACAGGAAACATTCTGGCGCGCCTACCAAAATTTGAAACGCTATGATCAGGAACGCTCGTTTATCACATGGCTGCTTTCCATTGCAGCACATTATTGCATCGATCAACAACGTAAGAAACGTCTCCCCATCTTTGAACTGGATGAATTTCCGGATATCGATCTGATGGACGCGACGATTCCCAATCCCGAAAAGGAATTGGGACAGAGCCAGGAAAAGGAAGCGCTTCATTTACTTATTAATGAACTCAACCCACAGGATAGAGCAACCGTTATCCTAAAATACTGGTATGACTGTTCGGAGGATGAAATTAGTAAAATGCTGTCTTTAACGGTAAGCGCAGTAAAAAGTCGTCTTCATCGCTCAAGACGACAACTGGCAGAAATGATGATGTCAGGCGAATATCAATTTGTAAGCGATAGGAGGACACATGAATCACCAGCCCTTTGAAAACTGGATCCTCGACGAATATGATCTTACTCCAGATGACCGGCGGAAATTATCCGAGCATTTGGAAGTTTGTCCGAAATGTATGAAACTCGAAAAAGGGTGGAGATCGGCACGTCACGAAGTAAAATCTATGCCCGCGATCAACGCACCGGCTGATTTTGGAAAACGTTGGCAGATGACGTTAGCAGAAAAACGCCAAAAACAAGCACAACAACAAACGAAGATTTTGTTAATTTGCCTTATCTCTTCAGCTTTAGCAATCATAATAACGCTCGGCGTATTCCTGCTCCCACATACATCCTGGATCACTGTTGCGGTTTCAATTGTCACTAGCCTAGTGCAGTTCTTCAGCACAATTTCCCAATTGTGGATATTGATGACCAGCATCGTGAAGTCAGCTCCTACCAGCTTCCTGGTCAGCCTGGGATTACTGCTCTCCTTTACAATCAGCTTGATCACAGTATTCTGGGGAATATCGTTCTATAGAATCACAACGAAAGGACCAATCTTATCTCATGAAAAATAATTTCCGTCTCTTTGCGGTTATTTGTGTATTGGTGATCAGCCTCCTGATCACAACCAATGCGTTCGCCCAAACACCGGAACCGAATTCTGGTACGGTCTATCAGGGTGACAAGCTTGTGATGGCGGATACTTTCCGCTTGGAAAGTGATGATGTACTGCAAGGAAATTTGGTAGTAATCGGCGGCACAGTGACCATCGCCGAAAACGCCCAGGTAAATGGAGATGTTGTCCTGGTTGGTGGTACACTGACCAATGCCGGCATAATCAATGGAAACATGGTAATCATTGGCGGAGCCGCGACACTGGAAGATACAGCCGTTCTCAAAGGCGATGTTGTTTCTTCAGGGGGAACGTTAAAGCAATCTCCGTTGGCAAAAGTGACTGGTAATATCACAGAACAATCACCTTCTGAATGGAATTTCGGAAAACCAAGCCCCTGGAAATCCCCTTTTCAATCAAATAACAATTACCTCGCCAAATTCCTGACGATTTGTCTGGAGTCTCTCGGGTTGGCTGTACTGGCTGTGATCGTCGGGCTTTTCCTGCCTGACCAAACAAAACGGGTTAGTAACACCATCGTCAAAGAGCCGCTGGTAACAGCCGGCGTTGGACTGGTGACGATTTTCTGCGCTCCTATTGCCATGATCTTGATCAGCCTCACGATCATCCTTATCCCTGTCACCTTCTTAGCCGTCATCGTCTTTGCCCTGGCCCTCCTTTACGGTTGGATCGCGGTGGGGAATGTTCTGGGCGTCCGTGTGTCAGATATGTTCCATTCCGAATGGGCAACTCCTTTCTCAAGTGGAATCGGCACACTGTTAATCTGCCTGGTCATCGGATCTCTCAGTCTGATTCCCATTGTTGGTTGGCTCTTTAGCTTTATGATCTCCTTGATCCTGATCGTGATCGGTCTTGGTGCTGTTGTTTCCAGCCGCTTTGGATCATCCAAATATGCCAACAAGGTTGCTCAAGCAGTGCTTCAGACCCCACCCATGCCTGTACCGCCGTCAGCGCCTGTTTCGCCAGTTGCTTCTGTACCTCCCTCAGAACCTGAGCCTGCGCAGAAAAGCATCGCCAAGAAATAATTTGTAATCAGTTTTTTCTTGATGATTGGAGTTTTGATTATGAAAGCCATCCATGTGTTCTTTATCGTAGCAATTGCCTTTATCCTGTTGGGATGTTCCCTGACTGTGAATGTACCAACAGTGGAAACGACAACGACACAGGTATTGGAGATTTCAGAATCTATTCCGTCAAACGTCGACATCGCAGTTGTCCAGATCGATATGGGTGCTGGCCAGCTTTCCATTGCATCAGGAGCAACAAAACTGGTTGAAGGAAAGATCTCTTATAACGTTGCTACCTGGGAACCTAAAATTACCACAACTTCAAATGGAGTATTGATTTCTCAGGAACATGCGAACAATATTGGAATACCAAATGATCAGATTAAAAACAACTGGGATATCAAACTCGGATATACACCGATCGACCTGTCAATTTCTGCAGGAGCGTATGACGGAGAAATCGATCTAACTGGATTATCCATTACAAATCTTGAGATCAACGATGGCGCCAGCAAAGCAGTGGTCCGTTTCGATTCTCTGAATCCAACTGAAATGCGAAAACTGGTTTACAAGACAGGTGCTTCTCAGGTAGATCTTTATGGACTTGGAAATGCTAACACGTCTTCTATCACCTTTGAAAGCGGCGCCGGTGATTACACACTGGATTTCAGTGGTGATCTGCAAAAAGATATGGATGTCCGCATCTCCTCAGGAATGAGTAACACTAAGATTATCGTTCCCAATAATGCAAAAGTAATCATTCAGCTCACTGGGGGGCTATCAAACGTCAACCTGACAGGAACCTGGACTGTGGAGAACTCCACTTATACATCAGGTTCGGGAGCCCGAACGATCCATATTTACGTTGAAATGGCGATGGGGAATCTGGTACTTATCACAAAATGATACTCGATGAAAAACTGCATCTCTCAACCGGATGCAGTTTTCATTTAACTTTACAATTCTCCCCTTGCGACTTCAGGTTGGTGGGCGTATAGTTAACATTATGCTAGATACCACTGCAATTATTCATCCGACACCCCCGCCCTTCCTTATTGTTAAAGGGAATCATCGCGAGATTGGACGACAGATCGGCGAAGAACTCCGCCCGTTGATCGAACATAGTATAACCAACGCCCGTCAATTGATTGAATCGGCTTTCGATAATCTTCAACTTACCTGGGACAGCGCACAGATCCAGGCCAGAAAGTATATGCCCTTTGCGCAGGAACGATATCCAAAATATGTGGAAGAAATCATGGGTATCGCAGAAGGCGCCAATGTAAATTACACAGAACTAGCTGTTGTCAACGGTCTTGAAGCGGTAACCACCGATGCTTTGCACCTGACGAAATGCACCAGTCTGGCGGTGAACCAAACTCATACCGCTGATGGGCATGTTCTAGTTGCTCACAATGAAGATTGGTTACCCGACGACGAACCGGATGTCTACATTGTGCAGGTCGAGCCTGACGATGAACCACCGTTCGTAGGGATGAGCTATGGCGGGCTTCTACCCAATGTGGGCTTCAATGCTGATGGCATCGCCCAATGCTGCGATACAGTCTATCCATCCGATACCCGTATCGGTATTCCTCGCGTGATCGTCTCAAGGGCGGTACTCGGTTCCAGAACAATCGGTCAGGCTTTTCGTCATGCCATTGTTCCTTTACGCGCTGCCGGTTACAATCATTTGATCGCACATGAAAGCGGCGAACTGTATAATGTTGAGGTATCCGCTCGCAATTTCGATATCATCTACGGCGAAGAGGGATATCTGGCGCACACCAATAATTACCTCTCCCCCAAGATGGAAGCGATCGAAAGTGAATCCGATGAACTGATCCACACTCGTGTAAGATACTTTAGAGCATTAGGATTACTCAAGCAAAATCCCAAACACACGATCAAATCACTTCAATCCATCTTGCAAGATCACGTGAATTATCCAGATTCGATCTGTAACCACTCGATCTTCGATCTTGATCCCCTAGATCGGGAGAAAACCATAGTCAGCATGATCATGGACCTGACCGCCCATCAAATGATCGTTGCCTGGGGCAACCCCTGCAAGAATACCTACCAAAATTTTACAGTTGAAATCTAATATCTTCACCTGATCATCAGAACAGACTTCTGACGTATGAACAATCAAACCATCACTTTAGTCATCGTGATGCTCACTTATGTGGGTGTGGCGATCGGGTTCATCCCCAGGTTGCGTACTAACCGCACCATCATCGCGCTACTGGGGGTGGGCATTCTTCTCCTCTTCCAACAAATTACGGTATCAGATATTCCTGGATTCTTGGATATCGATACACTTGTCTTGCTTTTTAGTATGATGGTCATTAACGCGAACCTGCGTCTTGCTGGTTTCTTCAAATTGACGGGGGGCTACTTGCTCCGTCTGACCCGAAAACCTCGTGTCTTTCTGGCGATAGAGATCGTAGTGGTGGGAGTACTCAGCGCCTTATTTCTCAATGACACCATTTGTATCATGTTTACTCCCTTTTTATTAGAGCTTCTACTTGCCATTGATCGGGATCCCATTCCTTATTTGATTGCTCTGGCTACTTCCGCCAATATTGGCTCAGTTGCAACATTGACAGGCAATCCTCAAAACATGATCGTAGGTTCAGCATCTGGCATTGGATACACTCAATTCCTTGGAGAATTGGGGCCAATTTCACTACTCTGTTTGGGTATTGTTTGGGTGGTGATCGTATTAATGTATAAGCGGGAATTTTCTGCTACAAATTTTTTCATCATTCCCCCAACACAAAGAGTCAGTTATTACAAACCCCTTTTGATCAAATCGATCGCGGTAGTGGTGGGAATGGTCATTGCCTTTCTTGTAGGTATTCCGGTGTCTTTGGCTTCCTTCATCGCTGCCAGCGTTCTTCTGATCACGCGCCGAACCAAACCTGAAAAGATATTTGCCGGAATTGATTGGGGTATCCTTGTCTTTTTTTCAGCGTTGTTTATTCTCACCGGGTCGCTCGATAAGAACCAGGTCACTTCGATGCTCTTAAATACCTTCAACATCAGCGGGAAAGAAAACGTTCTTAATTTGAGTGTGGTGACTACGGCGCTAAGCAATTTGGTTTCGAATGTTCCCGCGGTTTTGCTAATGAAACCCCTTATTACATCCATGAATCAACCAACTGCCGGTTGGTTGACGCTGGCAGCTTCCTCTACCCTGGCAGGCAATCTCACTCTGCTAGGGTCTGTGGCCAATCTCATTGTTGCTGAATCAGCGAAACGACATCAGGTGGATTTGACATTCTGGGAATACACAAAATCAGGGTTGATCATCACAATTCTCACCCTGGCTATCAGTACTACTTGGTTGTTCTTTTTTGTGTGGAAGTAAAGCTTATAGTTTATCGTCCTGATACAATCCCAGCTCGTCAATCGCCTGGTAGACTGCTTCGCGTAAATAATAACGATAGCCCTGTCTCTCATGGATTCTTTGCCTGATCTGGTGAGAAGATATCTCCAAAATTGGAGCTTCTACAATTAATGCCTTGGCTTTTATTCCAGGCAATACTTGATCCAAAGAATCCAGATCAACCTGGTCAGCGTGTCGCCGCATAACCCCAATTCCATCGCAGAGGGCCACGAATTCACGCGGCTTGTTCCAGGTAGGAAGATCATGCAGTGAATCGCCACCCATCAGATAGAATATTCGCGAACCTGAAAATTGCTGTTTCAGAATATTGACCGTATCGATAGCAAAATGTGGACCCGGACGATCGATATCCACGCGCGAAAGCTCGAACGCTGGATTGCCCTCAATGGCTTTTAACACTAATTTCACACGAGCTTCAATAGGGCTGATATTCACGTATCTTTTGTGAGGAGGATTATCTGTCACCACCCAGAGTAGTTTATCCAGGTTGAGCTGGGTACGGCATTCTTCAGCGAGAATAAGGTGACCGACATGGGGAGGATCGAAGGTCCCTCCAAAAACACCAATACGCATTGCCGCACCTGTCATTCCTGCCACTCCAGCTCGTAATCACCGATTAACACTGAATCTCCTTCTTCAATGCCAGCTTTTCGCAATGCCTCATCCACTCCAAGTTTTTCAATCAAGCGTTGAAAACGCCGACGCGAACCATCGTGTTCCCAGTAGGTCATTTCAGCTGCTCGCTCAATGGCAGCTCCAATAATTCTCCAACCATTAGGTTGACGCTCTATGCTGAAATCTCGAGGGTCAGCCTCGGGTTTATAAACCGGAATATCCGGTTCGGCCACTGGCTCTGCCTTTACTTCCTGCAAAAGTTGGTATGCCTTCCATAAGACCGGGATCAGGTTTTCATGGGTCGCGGCTGAGATCTCCATGGGGTGATATCCCAGCTTCTCTAATTTCTTCTTTATTCCAGCCCACCGCTCTTTGACTTCGGGCAGATCGATTTTATTGAAAACCACCACCTGCGGTTTTTTCGCCAACATCGGATCGAACAAAGCTAATTCAGAATTGATCTGCGAAAAATCAGCAAGTGGATCATCAGCTAAACCGTTCAAGACGTGAATTAATACTTTGGTCCTTTGAATATGCTTGAGAAATGTAAATCCCAGACCAATTCCCTCGTGAGCGCCTTCGATCAACCCCGGGATATCCGCCAGGATGAGAGAAGAGTTCTCATCCAGGTTAGCTACACCCAGGTTTGGTTCCAGAGTAGTGAAAGGATAATCAGCGATCTTAGGCACAGCGTTGGTCACCGCAGCCAAGAAACTGGATTTTCCGGCATTCGGCTCCCCAATGATCCCCACATCTGCCAAGAGCTTCAATTCAAGCCGGAGTGATCTTTCTTGCGGAGGTTCACCTTTTTCAGCAATTCGGGGTACCTGATTGCGAGAGGAGGCGAAGTGCTGGTTGCCTCTACCGCCTCGTCCGCCTTTGCAGATCACGAGTTGTTGTTTGGGTTCCACCAAATCACCCAGAATCTCGCCGGTAACCTCATCATAGATCAAAGTGCCCGGCGGAACTGGAATAATCAGGTTGTTGGCTGATTTACCGGTCATATTACTCGGCCCGCCATTAGCGCCGTCATCTGCGATGTATTTATGTTTGAATCTGAAGCTTTGCAGCGTATTCAGGGTTGGGACGACCTCAAAGATGACGTCTCCCCCCCTTCCGCCATCACCGCCATCCGGTCCGCCGTGCGGGCGGTATTTTTCTCGATGGAAATGCACCATCCCCGCCCCACCGCGGCCAGACCTGACGTAAATTTTTGCTTCATCGATAAACATGGGATCTCTCTTGGAAAAAAGATCAGGAATCGGGTTCCTGTAATAAGCAGTTTACACCCAATTCCTGATCAGTTAATGCGCAGGTTTATTTCTTGGCGAATTTTGTCTTCAAGATATCTTCAAGGGTCGGTTTGCCGATTTCCTGCAATTCATAACCAACACGCTGCATCGGTTTATTAATCTTGATGATCCGGGTGAGGTCAATTGGTGTAGCAGAAATGACAAGATCGACATCAGCCTTGTTGATGGTCTTCTCAAGGTCCTTAACCTGCTTTTCTCCGTAACCCATGGCAGGTAGGATTGTGCCAGTCTTTGGATACTTAACATAGGTATCATAGATTGTGCCCACAGCGAATGGACGCGGGTCAACGATCTCGCCAGCGCCATAGCGTTTGGCAGCCACCCAACCAGCACCGTAGGTCATTTCACCATGGGTCAGGGTCGGGCCATCTTCGATCACAAGCACACGCTTGCCACGAATGGCTTCGGGGTCTTTGACAAATAAGGGTGATGCGCCTTCGATGACAATAGCTTTCGGGTTTAGATCATAGATATTGTTGCGGACTTCGATTACCTTAGCTGGATCAGCGGTGTCGACCTTGTTGATCACAAACACATCTGCCATGCGAACGTTGGTTTCGCCAGGATGATAGGATTTTTCGTGACCAGCCCGGTGCGGATCAACCACAACGATGTTTAGGTCAGATTTGTAGAACGGGAAATCATTGTTGCCACCGTCCCAGAGGACGATATCCACTTCCTGTTCAGCCTGGCGCAAGATTGCTTCATAATCAACGCCAGCGTAGACAATTACGCCGTTATCCAGATGCGGTTCGTACTCCTCGCGCTCCTCGATAGTGCATTCGTGTTTGTCGAGATCGGCATAGGTGGCAAAGCGTTGAACTTTCTGTTTGACGAGGTCACCATAGGGCATGGGATGGCGAATTGCTGCCACTTTATAACCCATTTTGGTGAGGATATCAGCAACGCGGCGGGTGGTCTGGCTCTTACCAGACCCGGTGCGGACGGCACAGATCGAAACCACGGGTTTGGTTGATTTGACCTGGGTCGTATTTAAACCCATTAAGCGGAAATCAGCGCCCGCAGCCAGAACGGTCGAAGCTTTGTGCATCACAACTTCGTGCGGAACATCACTGTAAGCGAAAACAACCTGGTCGACTTTGAGATCTTTGATCAAGCGAACAAGTTCACTCTCAGGGTAGATGGAGATTCCGTTCGGATACAGGGAACCAGCCAGAGCAGCCGGGTATTTCCTACCTTCGATATTGGGGATTTGCGTTGCTGTGAAAGCAACCACCTCGTAATCTTTGTTGTCGCGATAGAAAACATTGAAATTATGAAAATCGCGTCCTGCCGCTCCCATGATAAGCGTTCGAATTGGGGTCATACTTTGCTTTTCTCCTTTAAGCATAATTTGGTCTACAAGACACTTTTCACATCGCTTGTGGGGCTGTGATGCCCAGTAATACCAAACTATTCGCGATCGCCTGGCGGGCTGCCGCGACCAGTCTCAATCGCATGTTTCGGACTGGTTCCTCAGCCTGCAGGACAGGACATTGTGTATAAAAATCGTTAAAGTTCTTCGCCAGATCGAAAGCCAGGTTTGAAATAACCAGTGGTTTGAGATCGCGGGCCGCTTTTTGTACCTCGGTTGGAAATCGGCCGATCTGATCGATTAGAGCGACTTCCGCTTCACTCAACTCATAATCTGGCAACAGTGACGAAGGTATTGTACCACCAGCTTTCCTTAAAATGCTATTCGCTCTCACATAAGCATACTGGATATAGGGGGCTGCCTGGCCATTGAAATCCATCGCCGATTCCCAGTCAAACGTCACCACTTTGGTGCTTTCACGGGAGAGCATCGGGTATTTGATGGCACCGATACCAACAGCCTTTGCTACCTGTAATTTTTGTTCTTCTGAGAGATCCGGGTTCTTCTCACGAACTACTTCTAGCGCTCTTTGGGTAGCCTCTGCTATTAAATCTTCAAGCAGCACAACTGTGCCATCGCGCGATGCCATAACCACGTTACCGGGCAGGTTGACCAGTTCATAAGCCACATGCTGGCAGTTGACCGCCCAGGGATACCCTGCCAGTTCTAGCGTCTTGAATACTTGCTGAAAATGCAATGATTGTCTAACATCCACTACATAGAGCGAACGATCCAGAGAAGGATAATCGGTGAACTTTTGTCTGGCCAGAGCCAGGTCTTCGGTGGCATACAGCGCGGTACTGTCTGAGCGCAAGACGACAAACACATGATATTTTTCGCCTTTGATCCCGAGTTTCTCGTCTAATTTGACAACAACCGCTCCTCCATCAGGACGTTCATCGGTCGCAATTCCACTCTGGATCAGATCGTTGACGATGCCTTTTCCGGTTTCTTCGAACATGGAATTGAAATAGTAACGATCGAAGTGGATATCGAGCAAGTCGTAAATCTGATTGAATCCATCTAATGACCACTGCCGTGTCTCTTTCCACAAGGCAACGACCTCTGGATCGCGTTTATCCCAGCGAGCATAAAGCTCACGAACCTCAGTTTCAAGCTCAGGATTCTCAGCCAACCTTTTTACCGCTTCGGCATAAAGGGCGCCCATCCATTTAGTTACGTTTTGATCCGGATGCTCCCCTTTATGGTATTTGTTGTAATTCCACAACCATTTGATCACGTGCAAACCCATGTCGCCCGGGTAATTGGCTCGAATAACGTCAAAGCCCGCGAAATTCATGATGCGAGCCAGTACATCCCCCAAAATTGCGCTGCGAAGATGCCCAACATGAAAAGCTTTGTGCGTATTCGGCTGTGAAAATTCGATCATCCATTGCTGATGTTTATCGTCACCCCGCCCGAAATTAGCGCCTTTTTCCAACACCGTATCCACTACCCTTTGCATGTATTCCTGGCTGGAGAAATAAAGATTCAGATAACCATTTACAGCTTCGATCTTCTCAAATCCTTTTGCCCCTTGTAAAAGATCAGCTAATTCGCGTGTAATCAGTTGAGCACGTTCATTGACGTTCCCTTTTTCACCCGTGAATGATTTTGATGCCAATTGGAAGAACGAAAGTGAAATTCCCCACTGCCCGCTGAATGGGATCCAACTCCACCTAAAATCAGGATCGGGGTAACCATGATCGGAGCAATAATTGCGAATCTTTTGTTCAACTATCGATTGTTCTGCTTCAAACATGATTTTCTATCCTCGCTACGGTGCGTGTGTGCAGGATTATATCACATGCAATTTCATCTGCGATTTAACAGCAAAAGCGGGAGATAAACTCCCGCTTGCTTGCATTCAAACAACGACGAAACTACTTGACGGATGCCAGGCGTTTCATCAAACGACTCTTACGGCGGGCAGCATTGTTCTTATGAATGACGCCCTTTTGGGCGGCTTTGTCCAGCGCGCTGATTGCTTCGAGAGTAGCGGTCTTTGCCTTTTCAGCATCCTTCTCGTCCACTGCAACTCGAGCTTTAGCCACGAAAGTTCGGGCTTTACCACGATAGATGCGGTTGCGGACGCGCCGCTTTTCGTTCTGTTTGTTGCGTTTTATTGCAGACTTGATGTTAGCCAACTTAATTACTCCTACAAATGAAAAACAGTGCGAGGGTCGAGGGTAAGCACTGTTCGGATGGCTTGAAGATTCTACTCCATGCCACCCGTTTTGTCCAGATGGACTTTCAACTTACCCTCACCCTAATAAGTTACTTATCCTGTAACGCTGCCACACCAGGCAGTTCCAATCCTTCGAGCATTTCAAGGGAAGCACCACCACCGGTGGAAATATGAGTGATCTTGTCAGACAGACCAGATTGTTGGATCGCTGCCACAGAATCACCGCCACCAATGATGCTGACGGCTTTGCTGGCTGCAACCATCTTAGCAATGCCGTAGGTGCCTTCAGCGAATTTTGGCATTTCGAAGACACCCATTGGGCCATTCCAGACCACAGTGCCTGCGGCTTCGATCACTTTGCCGTAGGCTTTGACGGTCTCAGGACCGACATCCATAATTCGCCAGCCATCGGGGATGGGACCGACGGGCATCGTCTTGGTGTTGGCTTCCGCGTCGAATTTATCAGCCAGGACAACATCAACCGGAAGGCGCAGTTTCGTACCACCTTCTTTGAGCAGTTCTTTCGCGGTTTCAAGAGCTTCATCTTCAACAAGAGAATCGGCCACAGGATATCCCTGTGCCTTGAAGAAGGTATTGGCCATACCACCACCGATAAGGATGGTGTCGGCTTTTTTGAGAAGGTTCTTGATCACACCGATCTTATCGCTGATCTTGGCACCACCCATGATGGTGACAAAAGGACGCTTGGGGTCGGCAATTGCCTGACCCAGGTACTGGATCTCTTTTTCCATCAAGAAACCAGCCACACCGGGGAGGAAGTGCGTCACACCCTCTGTGGATGCGTGAGCGCGGTGAGCTGTACCGAATGCGTCATTGACATAGAGATCAGCAAGAGATGCCATCTGTTTGGCCATGCCCATGTCATTGGCTTCTTCCTCGGGGTGGAAACGAGTATTCTCGAGCAAGAGTACTTCACCCGGTTTAATAATTGCTGCGGCTTTTTCAGCTTCGGGACCAATGCAATCGCTGGCGAAAGCGACTGGTTTACCCATCAATTTCGCCAGATACTCGGCCACAGGTTTCATCGTGTATTTGGGATCTGGTCCGCCTTTGGGACGCCCAAGGTGTGAACAGAGAATCACGGCAGCACCGTTATCGACCAGATACTTGATTGTGGGTAATGCAGCGCGGATACGGGTATCATCTCCAACCACGCCGTCTTTTGTGGGGACATTAAAATCTACGCGGACGAGTACCTTCTTGCCTTTCACATCGATATCGCGAATCGTCTTTTTGCTAAACATGGAAAAACCTCCCGTTTATATATGAAACATGATGCGCAATCATTCCAGAATTGAATGTCGATTACGCATCATGCCAGGTTCTAATCAAAAATAGGGAATTACAGGCTCTTCCCCATCAAAGCTGCCAGATCGGAAGTGCGGCAGGAGTAACCCCATTCATTATCGTACCAGGTTACTACCTTGATCAAATTGCCGTCCATCACCATGTTGGTGGGCAGGTCAACAATGGTCGAGCGGGAATCGCCCTTGAAGTCCATTGAAACCAACGGATCGCCATATTCACCGGTGGTGACACCCAAAATACCCTTGAGAGAACCCTTCGAGGCTTCCACGAAAGTGGCGTTCAATTCTTCCTTGGTGGTGGATTTTTCAATATTTGCGACAAAGTCCACGATTGAGACAGTCGGGGTCGGGACACGCAGGCTGAAGCCATCGAACTTACCCTTCAACTCAGGAATGACCAGGGCAACAGCCTTGGCGGCACCGGTAGTTGTTGGGATGATGTTCTGGCCTGCAGAGCGGGAGCGGCGCATTTCCTTCTTGTGACCCTGGTCAAGGATGACCTGGTCATTAGTATAGGAATGGATGGTAGTCATCACGCCATGAATGATGCCGAATTTCTCGTGAACGATCTTGGCAACAGGAGCAAGGCAGTTGGTGGTGCAGGAAGCGTTTGAGACTACATGGTGTTTGGCAGGATCGTATTTGCCTTCATTGACACCAAGAACGATGGTGATGTCTTCATTTTTGGCAGGAGCGCTGATGATGACCTTCTTGGCGCCACCTTTTTCAATGTGCACGCGAGCGCCGGGTTTGCCTTTGGCGGGATCGCCAGCAGCATCGGTGAACAGACCGGTTGATTCGATGACAATATCGACGCCGAGGTCTTTCCAGGGTAGCGCACCGGGATCTTTCTCAGCGAATACTTTGATCGCTTTACCATTCACGGTCAGGCTATTCTCGCCGGCAACGACTTCACCGGGGAAGATCCCGTAATTGGTATCGTATTTAAAAAGATGGGCATTTGTTTTTGTATCAAAAAGATCATTGATTGCGACAACCTCGAGTTCAGTGCCGTGGCGTTCGATGATCGCTTTAAGCACCTGGCGGCCGATGCGGCCAAAACCATTAATACCAACTTTTACTGCCATAATTAAACCTCCTTGATGAATTACCAAATTTTACCATGTCTAGACATGGCTTGATTGATTACAGCGATGAGGAATCTTCCTTGGAACTTAACGGGCCTGTCTTTTCAAACAACAAGTCCATCACAGTTTTTGCAAGTTTTGCCGAATCATGCCGGCCTGGAGATTTCGTGTCTGCCAAATCTGCCTGAAAGACCGGATAACCTGATTCTCTCAACGGATTTAATTCTACCCACTCCATACCTTCAGGTAAACATCCAAAATATTGATTATTGCAGATAACAAGGTCGAAAATGTGAGCGCCGATCTGCCGATCCAACACTTCCACATGGTCTTCAACCGAAAATTCATCAGTTTCACCGGGCTGGGTGGCAATATTACACACATAGAACTTGTATGCCCGACTTGCCCGTAGCGCATCGACAAGATCGGGAACAAGTAAATTCGCCATCAGACTGGTATAAAGGCTGCCAGGACCAACAATGATCAAATCTGCATTCAAGATCGCCTGGATTGTAGGGGGATACGCGGCAGGGTTGCCCGGTTCGATCCAGAGGCGTTTAATCCGTCCACCGCTTTTTGGAATTTGACTTTCACCTTTTATACGAACTTCAATATTCTTATCCGGTAATCGTACGTCCGCAACCAGACAAACATTGTGAAGCGTAGAAGGTAAAACCTGACCTTGAACCGCCAAAACCTTGCCCATTTCAGCGATCGCGTCTTCGAAACTTCCCGTCAATTCGGTCAATGCTGAGATCAACAAGTTACCAAGCGAGTGACCGTTCAACCCCATATTTTCCGCAAAACGGTACTGAAATAGCTGCGTGATCAATTCCTCATCGTTTGAAAGAGCTGCCAGACAGTTCCGCAGGTCACCTGGAGGTAAAATACCGATTGATTTTCGGATTTCACCCGAAGATCCGCCGTCATCGGCAACTGTAACGATAGCAGTAATATTCCTCGAGTATTCTTTCAGTCCACGCAGCAAAGAGGAAAGGCCAGTTCCTCCCCCAATGACTACAATTCGAGGCCCTCTCTCTCTTTTGCGAAAATCAGCCACAGTGTCGAGCACATTTCGTCCTGGAATCATGAAGGGTTTTAAAAGGGTACGATTCAGACGAATAATTCCATAAACGATCATCCCCAAACCGATGCTGCCAAAGATGAATGCCCGCAAAGTTCGGTCCAAAAAACGCAGAGACAGAAAGGAGATGATCGGCAACCACCAGGTAGTCGGTGCTGTCCGATATACATCCAAAACAAGCACTGCGAGACCAATAGCGAGGAGAGTTGTGCCTAGCAGGATAACCAGCACCCAGCGCTTGACACCAATCCCGGGAATGAACCATCGCAGGACTCGAGTAATGAATTGTGACAATTGTTGAAAAAAGTTTCTGCGCGATTGACGCATATGTTCCGAATAATAGCAGTCTTTAAGGAAAGCGTCAATTATATTTCAAGACATGCTATAATAGCGCCGATGAAAAAATACATTGCGATTGACATTGGCGGTACCCAAATACGTGTCGCAGTTTTCCCAGAAAACAGCGTTGATTTTGAAAAACAAAAGAAGATTCCCACCCAGGGTGATGGAAAAACTCCAATTGACCGTTTACTTGGTCTTCTGGAAGAAATCTGGCCCTCAGAAGGTGATGTTCAATCAATTTCCATGGCAGCTCCAGGCTATCTCGATCCGGAAGCCGGCATTGTAATCACTGCTCCAAATATTCCCGGTTGGAAAAATCTGCCAGTCTCCTCATTAATTCAAGAAAGATTTACTGTTCCGGTTTACCTCGGTAATGACGCGAATCTTGCCGCTCTCGGTGAGTGGAAATTTGGTGCAGGCAAAGGTCATAGCGACTTACTCTACCTCACCATTAGTACCGGAATCGGCGGAGGAATCATTTCTGGCAATCGGTTGATCACGGGTACCCGCGGAATGGCAGGAGAGTTAGGTCACGTGGTGGCGATCCCTGATGGTCCGATGTGCGCGTGTGGAAAAAAAGGCCACATCGAAGCGGTCTCCTCTGGAACCGCCATTGCCCGTTATGTGAAAGAAAAGATCGCGGAAGGTATTCCTTCAATTTTTCCGCCAGGAAGTACACCATCGTCGAAAGAAATTGCGTCGGCTGCCGCTCATGGAGATGAGCTTTCCATACAGGCATTCAGGCAGGCAGGATATTACCTCGGTCAGGCGATCGCAGATTGGATTCATATTCTGAACCCCTCGATACTGATTCTGGGTGGAGGGGTCAGCCGGAGTGGCGACTTATTAATGAAACCATTGATTGCTTCACTCAAAGAGCATATCATAACGGAAGAATATATCAAGGATCTGAAAATAGAATTCGCCGCTCTGGGTGATGATGCAGGCCTCCTGGGAGCGCTTGCCCTTTCTCTTGAAAAATGATTAGCGAGTGTTTTTGACACGATGGGCCTGACGTTGGCCCATCGTTTGCGTTAAACTCCTCATGGTATAATAGAGATATACGTCACTTTATTAATGGAAGAAGATTGCTAAGTTACTGACGTAAGCTAGTACATCAGCACAAACCATAAAAAAGGAGGTATGCTATGAAGGTGCTAAACTTACCAGGGCCAATGGCAAAAAGTCTCATTGAACGTGACCGGATGGTGATTTCACCGTCTTATCCGAGGGGATATCCCTTCGTTATGGATCACGGGCGCGGCGTTGAAGTTTGGGATGTTGACGGGAACCGGTTTCTAGATTTTGCCGCAGGGATCGCCGTAACATCCACGGGGCACAGCCACCCCACTGTAGTAAAAGCTATACAGGAACAGGCTGAAAAATTTATCCACATATCTTCCGATTTCTATCACCAAAAATGGATAGAATTAGCAGAATATCTTGACCGGATAGCACCTTTTCGAGAAGATGCCATTTCGTTCATGACCAATTCAGGCACTGAAAGTGTTGAAGCTGCCATCAAGCTTGCGCGCTATTCGACTGGTCGTTCCCAATTCATCGGTTTCCTTGGTGGATTCCATGGACGAACAATGGGCGCAGTCACTTTCACAGCCAGCAAACCAGTTTATCACCGGGGCTTTTTCCCGTTAATGAATGGCGTTACCCATGTCCCCTTCCCTGACCCTTACCGACCGATCATCCAGGCTCGCCCTGGTGAAGATGAAGGAATTGCGGTTATCCGTTACCTAGAAGAAGAGATATTTGGTCGAATTATCCCTGCTGATGAAGTCGCTGGAATTATTGTTGAACCCATTCAAGGTGAAGGTGGGTATATCATTCCTCCTGATTCATTTTTCCCGCGGCTCCGTGAATTATGCGATCGCAATGGAATACTGCTCATCGCAGATGAAGTTCAGGCTGGCGTAGGCCGCACTGGAAAATGGTGGTCGATCGAGCATTTTGGGGTAGAACCTGACATTATCACCGTTGCCAAAGGGATCGCTTCAGGGATTCCCATTGGTGCCATGGTTGCCCGTAAGAGCATAGTCACCTGGCCGAAAGGGTCTCACGGCAATACTTATGGCGGTAACCCCATTGCGTGCGCCGCGGCTCTCGCGACATTGGGCTTGGTGGAAGATAATTACATGGCCAACGCTGGTGAGGTAGGTAATTACATTCTCGATAAACTTTATGAGATCAAAGAGGAACATCCTTCGATCGGTTGTGTACGCGGCATTGGATTAATGATCGGTGTTGAATTCGTTAAAGATCAAGAGACTAAAACACCAGCGACTGAGCTTCGAGACAAAATCGAAAAATTCGCCTTCGAACGTGGCCTGCTCACTTTGGGATGCGGTAGAAGTACCATCCGCATCTCACCCGCCCTTTGCATCACCAAAGAGGAAGCGGATGAAGGTTTAGAAATATTTGAGGAGGCAATTTCGCTGGCTGAAGAAATGGAAGAATTATCTGCGGATAACTCAGAGGTATCCATCGAAAAGGGCTAAATGTTCATGCTACCTGATTTTCGTGTCCGCCAGCGGGATTACCTGCTCGAAATATCCCGCGCATTGACGCAGGAGCTTGATCTAGATAAACTTCTGGCACGTATCCTCCATATCTCCATCGAGATGTTAGCCGGTCAATCCGGATTAATCGCGCTACGTTCAAAATCGCAGGGATGGCAAACCCGGGTTTCTTACGGGTTGCCACCTGCTTTTTTGCAATATCTGGAAGATCAATTCAGACAGATCCCGGATGACAGCACAAAAGATCACGCCGAGATCTCTATCATTAATCAGTTACTCGGATTTTTTACCCAGGCAGTCACCATGGGTCGATTGAGCAGTATTGGTCTTCCCTTAATCACTGGCAATCGGGTAGTAGGGGTTATTTTCGTTTTCAGGCAATTTGCTGGCTTCAGCCCGACAGACCGCGGATTGCTGTCTAACTTTGCCGACCAGGCAGCCATAGCTGTTAACAATGCCCAGCTTTACAACCAGGTGGAAACCGACAAGAAACGTGTCGACGCTTTGTTGGAATCAGCGGGCGATGGTATCGTGATCCTTACCCATGATTTGCGTATTGAACGAAGCAATCTAGCTTTTTGCCATCTGCTTGGCAAAAAGCCAGCAGACCTGTTAAATCAACCTCACGAGTCGATCATTAAGTGGGCAAAGAAGCCTCAACAAATGACTCTGGAAGAAGCCATTGCCGGCGGTTGGCCACTATCGCCCCATGCGAACCTGTATGTTGAAGGAGATATGGAACGCTCGAATGGTCTCCCTTCTCTTCCAGTTGGCATCACCTACGCTCCTTTGCTCTCCGATGATGGTATGCTCCTCAATATCATCACCACCGTCCGTGATATCACCCGTTTCCGCGAAGCCGAACAAGCCAAATCAACCTTTATCTCGGTGATCAGTCATGAGTTGAAAACTCCAGTGGCTTTGATCAAAGGTTATGTGGGGACTCTCCGACGCGATGACACCAACTGGAATAAAGAGATCGTAGAAGAAAGTCTTAAAGTTATCGAAGAAGAAGCCGACCGGCTGAGTGGATATATTGAAAATCTTCTGGATACTACCCGTCTACAAGCGAACGGATTCAGTATCAAGCGAACCGATTTACAAATCGCCGACCTCATCAAACACATTGCAAACAAGTTCCTCACTCAAACAAAAAAGCATACGATCGTCGTCAATGTCCAAGATGATTTACCAGTAATCCTGGCTGATGAAACGAGGATAACCCAGGTTTTTTCAAACTTGCTTTCCAACGCGATCAAGTATTCACCCAGTGGCAAAATCACCATCTCCGCCGAATTAAGAGGACAAAATATCATTTGTTCTGTCGCTGACGAAGGTCCCGGAATCAACCCCGGAGATATGCCTTATGTTTTTGATCGATTTTATCGTTCGTCCAATGCCATTCGTCAGACCAAGGGTGCCGGCCTGGGGTTATATCTGGCAAAAGCGATCGTTGAAGCTCATGAAGGGCGAATGTGGGTAGACTCTGAATATAATAATGGCGCGAAGATTTGTTTCTCCTTGCCTATAACAAAAAGTTAATACTGTTCATGTACAATGGTAATCTCTCCCGGATGGTATAATCTCCGGGAATAAATTTTGAACAAGTGAGAGTGTCATGCCCAGAATTCAAACTACCTGTCCACGCTGTCATCAACCGATCATGGCTGAAGTGCAACAGCTTTTCGATACCACCTCCGATCCAACTGCGAAGCAACGTTTCTTAAGCCGGTCGACAAATGTTGCCCGTTGCCAGTCGTGCGGGTATGAAGGGCTGCTGAATCTGCCAATCGTTTACCACGACGCTGAAAAAGAGCTTTTATTGACATTTTTTCCACCGGAAGCGGGCCTTTCCATCAACGAACAGGAAAAACAGCTTGGTCCACTTATTAACCAAGTGGTTAACGCGTTGCCGGTCGATAAACGAAAGGGATATCTTTTCCAGCCCCAGACCATGTTAACATTCCAGACAATGATCGATCGCATCCTCGAAGCAGATGGTATTACCAAGGAAATGCTGGAAGCCCAACAAAAACGTGTCAATCTCATCCAGCGCCTTATCACGAATCCCAACCCCGAAGAAAGAAAAGAAATCATGCGGCAGGAGGATGAACTGGTGGATGGGAGTTTCTTCACAATTCTTTCTACCATTATTGAATCTGCCATGATGCAGGGAGATGAGAAATCAGCGCAGATGCTGGGAGCGATCCAAAGCGAATTATTGCAAGAAACCAAGTTCGGTCGTGAACTTTGGGCTCAAAATCAGGAAGCGCAGAAAGCGATTAAGGCATTGCAGGAAGCCAGTAAAGAGGGATTGACCCGCGAGAAGTTGATCGAAATCCTCGGTTCGATAACCTCCGATTCTGCCTTAACTACTGTTGTGAGTATGACCCGCAGCGGTCTGGACTATCAGTTCTTCCAATCATTGACTGAGATGCTGGAAAAATCACCTGAAGCTGAGAAAAAGAAGTTAACCGATCTACGTGACAAACTACTTAAGATTACACGGGAATATGATCTCGAATTAAAACGCCGTATGGAAGAATCCGAGAAACTATTGAACGCCATCCTGAACGATTCCGATATCGAAAACGCCGTTAAGAAACACCTGCAAGAAATGGATGAGTTCTTCACACAAGCGATCCGTGCTGAATTCGACAAAGCCAATCAGGCAGGTGACCTGGCCAGGATCGAAAAAATACAAAAGGTCACCGCGATCATCGAAAAAGAAAGTGCGCCCCCTCCCGAAATCGAGCTAATCCAAAAGCTGATGGACGCCAAGGATGAGACTGAACAAACAAAAATTCTTGACGAGAACTCTGCCATGGTGACCGATGAATTCGTTCAGGCGCTGAACTCAATCGTTTCTGAGGGTAAATCGCGCAGCCAATCTCCAGAGATGATGCAATCACTCGAAAGTATCTACAAACTAGTTTTACGCTACAGCATGCAGAAGAAGCTCAAAGAATAATTGACGAATTGATGAAGTAAAAACCGGAGATAATTTCTCCGGTTTTTTTTATCTATTTTCAAATCGTAATCCATGCCCCCTGATGGTGACAATATAATTATGATCTGAATCCACCTCTGCCAGCCTCTCCCGCAACCTTCTGATGAGAGCATCCAGCGCCTGATCAGAAACACCAGCTGATTGGTCGTTTCCCCAAATAAAATCTACCAGCTCATTTCTTGTAATCACCATTCCTGGACGTTCAAAGAGTACTTCCAATAAAGTGAATTGTGGCACGGATAACGGCGGGAGGATTTCTTTCTTCCCGATCCAAACTCGATGCGATTTTTTGTCCAATAATAGAGCCTCAGCTGATCCATCCGTTTTTATCGATGCCAGATAATTTACATCTTCCATAGGCATCGTCGCATCCGTGAGGTAAAAAACGAATTTCTGGACCAGCGCAATTTGGAAAACAGTTCCATCAGCCAATGACGTTCTTTTTGGCAGCATCTCTCCGAGTAAAAAAGTACCATTCTTGCTTCCCATATCTTCAAGTTCAATAACTTTGCCGTTAAAATGGATTTTTGCGTGAAGTCGTGAAACCTGGCGATCGGGAATGACAATATCACAACCGGGATCGCGGCCTATCGTTAAGCTTTTATCAACAGCCCACCTTTGTCCTTCAAGCGGTCCCTGCTGAGCTATCAGCACAGGATATTGTACCAGTGGGGCTTCTTGAATTTTATTCTTCAACAAATCACTTGATTGCATTGCTGACTACCTCTCCTCAGGTATAATATATCAGATATTCGAAATTAACGCATTCCTGTTTTTACGAAAATAATTAGCAAGAGAGAATCCAAGTATGCCCATTCCTATAAAGATCGGAGAGACATTAAGGGGCCGTTACCGCATCCGCCGAATCATTGGCCAGGGTGGAATGGGTTGTATTTATCTTGCTGATGATCTCCGCTTGGAGGGCAGGCAATGCGCGGTCAAAGAAGTGGAGCACGACAAAACCCTGCCATCGAAAATGGTCCAAGAAGCCCGCGCCCAATTCATGCGTGAAGCAACTGTTCTTGCCAGGCTTGATCACACCAACCTTCCTAAAGTCTCTGATTTTTTCACGAATGGTCCACGTGATTATCTAGTCATGGATTTTGTGCCAGGAAAAGATCTCCGTTCTTTGATGACTTCCTCCCAGGAAAAGAAAACTTTTTTGGAGGAGGCCGAGGTTCTGGATTGGGCAAATCAACTTTCGGACGCACTGACCTATTTGCACCAGCAAAACCCACCGATTCTGCATAGAGACATTAAACCCAGTAACCTTAAGCTGACCCCCGCTGGAGTTTTAAAACTGGTGGATTTTGGGCTTGTTAAATTACTTGCCCCTGGTGAAGTAACCATAACCATCCTCCAAGGGCAGGGTACAGCTCTATACACGCCTTTTGAGCAATACGGCGGAGATATTGGCCACACGGATGCGCGCAGCGATATTTATGCCTTTGGAGCAACACTATATCACTTATTAACCAATCATCCACCCGCTGACGCACGTGAGCGCTTCCTGAACCCATCATCACTCATAGAGCCAAAATTGATCAATCCCGCGATCACCTTGCGAACACAAAGAGCCATTCTCTGGGCTCTTGAGCTGCACCCCGATGATCGACCTGAGAATGTGGAGATCTTTCGTGATTCATTAATCGGCAGCCGCCCGATCTACACTCCGACCGGCAGGCGTATTCAACCAAAGTTCAACATTTTCCAGTCTAAGACGGAACAGATATTGCTGATCCTGACCGGCGTGGTGGCGATCATGTCTCTCCTTATAACACTGCTACACTGATACTTACTTCTTTAAGAGCCACCATATCACTGAAGCAACTGATCCAATAGTCGCTCCAATTACACTTACCAGCGCGATTCCGGTCGATCCATGATTTGAGATTAAATTCATACTGCCAGGCAAACTGAGCGCCAAATAAATAAATGCCAGGTAACCTGACAATGCAGAACAAATAGCCCACCTTACTGCCCACCTCAAATTTACTTTAGTCGATCCGATCCAAAACATGAGCGCTGCCAAAGCAAGGATGATGATTGTTGAAAGCAACCAATCTCCCGGAGTAGCATACCCTTCAGCGTGAACGATCTGTGTCGAAGTGGGTGGTTTCGCTTCCGTTGGAGCGACAGTCTGAGTTTCAACATTACTTGTAGGAGCCTCTGTTGGCTCAATAGCGGTCAATACGCCACCCTGAAGCGTGATCTCCAATTGGAGAGTCTGTGAGAGTAGAGCGGGATCCGCTTGAACAGTAATTTTCAGCAACCCCGTATTTGGTATTCGATAGTTCATCCGAGCTACGCCATCACTTGTGACCGTTTCGATCGTTTCCACCGTCCCGCTATTTGAACCAGTATCAATCAAAAAATGGACGACCGTATTGTCAGGCACAGTGTGACCATTATGGTCGATGATCTGACCAGTTTTAACGGACAACGTATCACCGACGTAATAAACAACTGGGGTTGGGCTCAATTCAAAGGTGGGGGTAACAAGAGCTGCTTCTCCCTCGTCGATCATCAACTGGATGACCTGATCAGGATCCGGTTGTGTTGCCGAAATCAGGTCATACCCCACTCCAGGAACAGATACCGGCGAACTGCCCTTGGGGATCACTTCCTGGAATAACACCCTGGCCGCGACATCGATAAACGGTTCCGTTTTTCCGTAAATCCCATAATATGCGGTCAATTTGGAAATATCAGTAGCATCCAGATAATAAGGCGCATTAAAGGCAAACCCGATTACCTTTTTTTCACGGACCAACGAAGTTTTTTCTGAAAGGAACCTGCGTAAAACTTGTTGACCAATTCCACTCTCCGAATTCCCAAGAAAAGAGAAGACAATCCAGTTTGCTGAGAAGAGGTCTTCCTGCAATTGGGTAGTATTACCGGTTTGGTCCAGATAATTCATCAAATCATCAAACGAATACGCGCTCAAACGATAATCTTGAATTTGCCCGGTAGCATTTGGCCCATATAACTTGATCACCGCGTTGCGAAAGTCTTCCGCAGAAAAGGAAGTCGAAGTTTTACAAAAACTGCATTGCTTCTGAGTTACGAGATCTGAAATAAAAACAATTCGATCAGACAACTGGGGAGGATTAATCAAAATCGAATCCAACTCGCTTTGTTCCGGGCTAATCAAGGTAACTGCTGATTTAGCGATTTGAAAAGTAACAGCCTCCCCATTGCCAACATCATTAAGGTCGCTGGGATCCGGGGTCACGCTTTCAGCATCGAAATTTGGATAGATCTTGTATTTCAAAGTCAACAAGCGCAAGACCGAATCATCCACTCTTTGTGCAAAAGCGGCATCTTCAGTGTATTTTTGCAAAAATAACTCAAGGCAATGTGTTATCGTGGTGTAATTATCTTCGCCGCCCGATGAAGTAAGGTTCCCAATGTACAGTAAATCGTTTCCAGCCAGAAATGCGTTCTTGGCAACCTGCCTCGCGTCAAAAGAAATACCTGTGGGGTCAAAAAACTTCTGGATGGAAGGGACACCCAAATCGTCACTGACCATGATACCCCCTGAATTTCGCCATGAGGTAAATTCAGGTAAAGCCAGGATCTGACCTAGCGCAGTATTATCCAGAGAGATCGGACGTGTAGTCGCGCGAATATTTCCCTGAAAGCCCTGGTACCGAATATGCGATACTAAAAGGCCATCCGTCTGTTCTTCGATCGGAGTGGATTCAGCGGTTACTGCGAAGAACGGGGCTAACTCGATCTGCTTTAGCTGTTCCAACGATTTTCTTACCGTCGCGACTTCATCCTCTGCCGGGCGATCTGCGCTACCGCGACCCGGGAAATCTTTCGCGATCACTAAAACCTGTTCGTTGCTACCTGTGTGTAAACCCCGGATATATGCCTTCGCCATTTCAGCTACCCAGTACGGATCGCCACCAAAAACGCTCACTCCCAGATCCTCATTCCCCACAACTTGGACTGAATCAGTAACGTTTAACGATGGCCCAATCAGCAAATTGACTCCCAAGGCCCGCAATTCTCTACCCAGGATGATCCCGGTGTTTTCTGCATATTCAGTCTGCCAGGTCGCTCCAATAGCCATTTCATCGGCAAGGGGTGTCATCCCGCTTAAGAGTTGATCTCCCGGATACCCATCACCTTCTTGTTCAATGGAGATAAAAAGTGGAACATATGTTGAATTTTCAGCGGATGAATCCTGTCCCTCCCCTGGTACCACCCAGGCAATATTCTGTAATCCTCCAATCAATGATTGAAGATCTGCCAGATTAGTCTCACCATCTGAAAAATTATCCTTTTCACGCTGAAGCATGACCCCACCAATATGCTTGTTCTTGATCAGATCATATATCTGTGTTGTATCGGAAATATCAGTCCCATTGACATTGACCAAAAAAAGTTGACCTACCTTCTCTTCCGGAGAAAGTTTATTAAGTAAAATCTGGGCTTTTTGTTCAGGGGTAAGGTCAACAGGTATGCAAGAAGCGTTAACCATCGAGACTGGCAGAACCAGACTCAATAGAAAACTGGCCAATAGGAGTGATGAAACGAATCTTCTTCTCAAGGCAGCTCACTGAAAACTTTATCTATTTATATCTTGAAACGCTGAAAAATCAACTCTTTTTTTGGAAATTGTTTAACAATTGGCGTGCTTTCAATGGATCATCAGTGAATATTCCATCCACTCCGGCTTCAAACATACGGATGATATCCTTGTCTTCATTTACTGTCCAAACATTTACTCTTCTACCGCGCCGATGTTCCTTCTCTACAGTTTCCCGGGTGACATCCGCCAGATATGGATGAACAAGCTCTGGAGAAACACTCATCATCAGTGAAGAACGAGTAATAAATCCTGCCGAACCCTCCAAACATAATATACCAACGGGTGCTTCAGGCAAAAGTTTGTGTACTTTTATGAGATTTCCAGGGAAGAATGAGGAGAAAAGAACCCGATCTTCCATCTGATTGGCTTTTACAACATCGATGACCTTCCTAACAAGATCATCAGCCTTCGATTCATAATTGGTCAATTCAACGTTAACAAAAACATCCTTCCCCACGGCCTTAAAAACTTCATCAAGCGTCGGAATTTTTTCTCCGGCAAATTTTTTGTCAAATTTACTTCCGGCATCCAATTTACGCAGATCATCGAATACCATCTGATTCACTCGTCCCTTGCCATTGGTAGTACGATCCACGGTCTGATCATGGATGACGACCACCACCCCATCCTTTGAGAGTTTAGCATCTAATTCTACGAAGTCGGCTTGATGCTGTACAGCTAATTTGAATGAAGCGATCGTATTCTCAGGCGCAAGCGCGCACGCTCCACGGTGTCCGATGATTATTGGATTTGGTAAGTTTTTAATCATTTTATAACTCTACAAAATATGAATCAGCAGCGGTATCGATCATTTCCTTGCTCATCACGGGTTCAACACCCAGATAGCGCGAGATATCTAGTATTTGATCGCAAAGATCACGGGGATGAGAAGCGCGCATTTTGCGTTGTGGTTTGATATACCATTCTTGAAGCAGGTAAGCCAATCCTTCATCGGAGTAAGCCACCCCTTTCCCCTGGGCTACGCGCTTGAATATTTCCCGATATTCGTCATAGCTTGGATCCCCAATCTCAATCTTATGACGAAGACGTCGCAGAAAAGCTTCATCCACCAGGTCTTTTGGCGGCAGGTTTGTCGAAAACATAACCAGTACATCAAAGGGGATCTCGATCTTTCTTCCGGTATGTAATGAAAGATAATCGATGCGGTTTTCCAGAGGGACGATCCAGCGGTTCAATAAGTCGCGTGGACGTACCTGCTGGCGACCGAAATCATCGATCAGCAGAATGCCGCCATTCGCTTTAACCTGGAAAGGTGCTTCATAGAATTTAAGCGTATCGTCAAAAACAAGATCCAAACCGGACAAGGTTAATTCGCCACCCACCATAATAAAAGGCCTGCGGATGTGTACCCACCGCGTGTCTCTTCGCGGTCCGCCGCGTCCGGGAGTGGTTTCTTCTTCGGGAGCAAGTTGGTGGTTCACCGAATCGAACACCGTGATCACCTGTCCGTCCACATATATTGCGTATGGAATGTACATGGTTTGTGAAAGGATCAGATTACCGATGGCTCTAGCAACACTGGTCTTGCCATTTCCCGGAGGGCCATAAATAAAAATGGATGTGCCGGAGTTCACGGCCGGTCCCAATCGATGAAAAGTTTTTTCACTGAAGGTTAGATCATTGATCACCTGGCGCATGTGCCGGTTGGTTACCTGGATACGTCCGCGGCTTTGGCGCCGTACTGAATCATTATAGACTTCCAGCGGAATTGGCGCGGGTCCGGCATACTGGCTTCGATCCAGCGCTTCACGTGCTCTCGTGATGCCAGCGCCGGTGATCGCGTACAGATAGGCACCTTCACCAAGGCCCATTTGTGAAGATCTGACTTCGATCGCTTTGTCGCGTTTGAGACCTTCAAGAATCTGTTCAACTGTTCCAGAAAAGGGTAATGCCATCGCTTCCGCGATCTTAAAACCTGTCAGGTAACCCTGGAAGTAAAGAATCTTTAATGCAAGATCTTGCAACCATAGCAGTCCGAGACCGGTATCTTCAACGCTGTTGATCTGTCCCGGTCGGAATCCTCCCCCCCCTGCGGCATTTGGAACAACCGGAACACTTGTCGGAGGTTGCGCAGTTTCATTTGACATATCGAGCCCTCCAAAATGCTACAAACAAGAATAATGGCAAGGTAATTATAGCACCTTGGTTTTTAGGTTACCGTATACCATTAGTAAAAATCAACGGGTTACAACTAACAAAACGGTAAGGTTTATGCCTGCATTTTTGAATTTGAAAAATTGACTTGAACGATCAAAACACCAAAAATGGCCAAAACCAATCCAATCATTTCTTTCAGATCAAGCTTAGTTCCAAGGAACAAACAAGAGAGTATGGCTACTTGAACCAACATGGTACTGTTTATCAAACTCGATTCCATCGCGGTCAAAGTCTGGAATGTGTAATTCCATACCGTGAAAGAGAATGCGGTATTTACCACTGCCAGTAGAAGGATGATCCCCCAACTGGTCAGGCTAATGACCGGAAGTCCTTGAAAGATTATTCCAACAGAGAGTAAAAGTACCGATCCCACTCCCATACTGATCACCGTCACCAACAGCGGAGAAATGTGATTTCCCCGATTTACGCTCCTGCCCATTAATGACCCGCCGATATTGGCAGCCAGACAAATCAGAGCAAAAATCAATCCCAACCATTCTGCGTTCTGGAACCCGCCTGGATAGAAATAAACCAGGATTCCCAATAGGTTTAGTCCTACTCCTATCCACTGGATGGCTGTTGGTCTCTCTTTAAGGACAAAAATCCCAGCAAAGGCAACAAAGATAGACGTTAGGTTAACGATCAAGTTGACTGAGACAGTAGGTAATTGCGCCAAAGCGAGATATTGTCCCCCCTGCGCCAGGGTATAAATCACCACACCCAGTAAAACCAGATTGACCCAATCAGCGGTCTTTAGTTGCTTGATTTCTGTCTGGTATTTCCTTGACAGCGTGAAGGGTAGCAAACATAAAAAGGCGATGAAATAACGAAGTCCAGCAAAGGTGAGAGCTGGTATGTTTTTCAGACCTATCTTTATAAATATCCAAGATGTAGACCAAATAAATGTAATGAGTAGAGCCAGCAAAATCGCTTTTAACCGCGATGGAGGGTGACTCACGCTTGTTCTTCCTGACCACTGGGATGCATATCTCGAACATTAATCTGCAATGTTCGAGAACCCATGTATTCATTTTCTTCAATCGCGTAAATCAAATCAAATTTACCTGGCAAAGACCGTATCCAATCTGATTGACGCCATGCCACTGCATCCAGCAAGTAATCTCCAGCCTGACAGGTGAATTTCAGGTGCTGTTTTTCCGCACCGATCAGCCGTGGATGGATGATTTCGACATTGCGGGAGACAAAAACAGCGTCCGGGTTTCCCATGCCGGTAGGTTGCAACTTCTCTAAATCTCGTAGAAGAATATTCCTTACCTCTGAAATCGGGATTTCCAGGTCAGCTTTGATGGTTTTCCGCAGATCCTTCCCCGCCAGTTCACGCGTAGCGATCTGATTCAACCGCTCCAATAACAAAGGAACGTTTTCATTGCTTACAGTAAATCCCGCGGCCATGGAGTGACCGCCGTGCCTCACGAGTAAATCAGCGCATTCATCCAAAGCTTGCGTAATGTGGAACTCGCTGATGCTCCGGCAAGAAGCCCTAATCAATTCGCCTTCCTGACTTCCCACCACGGCTGGACGGTAATATGTTTCCACCAGACCAGTAGCTATCAAACCAACAATTCCGCTATGGTAATCGGTACTAAAAGTGGAGATCAGATCAAGTTGCGGATCAATACCAATCTCCTCCTCGGCTTTTCTTCTGGCTTCTTTGGTGATCTGTTGTCTTTTGCTGTTCTGGTTATCGAGCCTCTGCGCCAGTAAAGCTGAATCCTCAACCGATTCTGACATGAGTAGTTCATACGCCTGCATGGCAGATTCGATTCTGCCGGCAGCGTTTAGACGCGGACCGAGTATGTATCCAATATCACTCGCCGTTATCCGTTGTGGGCTCCTACCACTAACCCGAATTAATGCCTGTAAGCCGATTCTCTTTCCCTGGCGGAGCAGGTTGATTCCCCTACGCACCAACACACGGTTCTCTCCAATCAAAGGAACAACATCGGCCACGGTACCCAGAGCAACGAAGTCAAGCCAGTCATCGGCCGAGAATCCGGTTATGGGTCTCTTTGCGAACAATCCCTGCGCGATCTTGTACGCCAACCCGACCCCAGCCAATTCTTTGAAAGAATAAGGGTCACCCTCCCTTTTTGGACAAATCACTGCGTAAGCCGAGGGAAGATCACCCTTGGGAAAATGGTGGTCACTGATGATCAAATCTGTGCCAAGATTCCTGGCCAGGGTTGCCTCGCGCTGAGAACGAATACCGCAATCGACAGTCAGAATCACCCTGATACCTTTCTCGGTCAATTCCTGGACTGCCTCAGAGTTCAGACCATAACCCTCATCGAACCTGTTGGGTATATATGCACTGACATTCGCTCCAAAAATCTTTAAAACTTGAACCATTAATGCCGTGGCGGAAACCCCATCCACATCATAGTCACCGTAAACAACGATAGGCTCATTTCGATCAAGCGCCTGCAATATACGATCAATCGTTTTATCCATATCCAAAAGTGAAAATGGATCACCCAAAACGAGTGAAGCGTTCAAGTATTCAACGGCTGATTGCTCGTCGGAGCATCCGCGGTTGAAAAGCAATTGGCGCATATATGGTGGGAATGCGCTTAATTTTTGATCGACTTCTTTGTCAATCCTTGGATATATCCACCACTTTCTTAGTCGTTTTTTCAGGCAGCAATATTGGACTCTTTCAAAAAGAAGTTAAAGACAAATTTTTCGAACTTCAAAGTGACAACAACAGATTTTCTAGTATAAACGACCTGTCAATCCCGGACAAGTCTGTTCCTCAAATTACTTCATCCGAGGGAAATATCACTTACCCAGAACCCTGTTTTTACAGGCTATAATTGTTGGAATGGATAAATCATTGTTCACATTTGAATTGAAGGCAACTGAAGGCAATGCGCGTGCCGGAGTTTTTCAAACCGCGCATGGCCCCCTTGAGACACCTGTTTTTGCGCCGGTTGGGACTCAGGCTACGGTAAAAGCCGTAACCCCTGCCCAATTGAAAGAATGCCAGGCTTCGCTTGTCCTTTCGAATACATATCACCTTTATCTACGACCCGGGGCAGATCTTGTTGCTGAGATGGGTGGGTTGCACGAGTTCATGCAATGGCCAAATCCCATGTTGACTGATTCGGGAGGTTTCCAGGTGTTTTCTCTTTCTGACACCCGTAAAGTAGATGAAGATGGGGTTACCTTTAAAAGTCATATCGATGGCTCAATCCATCGCTTTACACCTGAAAGTTCGATCGAAATCCAGCAAAAACTTGGAGCGGATATCATCATGGCCTTCGATGAATGCGCTGACCCGAATAATGCAACTTATATTCAACAATCGATGATCCGTACCCACTTATGGGCTGAAAGATGCCTGAAAGCCAAAAAGAGCACCAACCAGGCTCTTTTTGGCATTGTCCAGGGTGGAATTTCTCCTGAGCTGCGTAGGCAGTCCGCCGAGTTTATCAGTTCGCTCGGGTTTCCGGGGCACGCCATTGGTGGGCTCTCCGTGGGCGAAACCAAACCCGAAATGCACGCCATGCTCGAGGTGGTGAATGGTATCCTACCCCTGCAAAAGCCGCGTTACCTGATGGGGGTCGGCTCGCCCGAGGATTTGATTAACGGAATATTGCGCGGAGTGGATATTTTTGATTGCGTCCTCCCCACCCGCCTGGCTCGTCATTCCGCCGCGTTCACTCCAACCGGACGTATCAACTTAATGAACGCAAGTTACGCTCATGACCACAATCCCATCGATGAGACTTGCGATTGTTACACCTGCCAGAATTTCACCCGCGGATACATTCGTCACCTTGTCGTCGCCAAGGAGATGCTGGCTTCTACTTTGATCTCGATTCACAACATTCGCTTCCTCATTTCGCTGGTCAAGCGAGCCCGCGCAGCAATCCTCAAGCGCGAGTTTGCTCGTTTTGCGGATGACTTCCTTCACAATTATCAACCTAGCGGTAGGAAGGTGGAATCATGACAACAATTCAATATTTCATTCTTAGTATCCTCCAGGGTATAACTGAGTTCCTGCCTGTATCAAGTTCCGCTCACTTCATCCTGGTTCTCTACTTTCTAAATTGGACTCTCACTTCTGAGCAATTAATCTCTACTAAAGTAGTGCTGGAACTTGGATCCCTTTTTGCAGTGATTATTTATTTTTGGCAGGAATTGGTCACAATCATCAAAGCCTTCTTCCATGGTTTAGCATCCAAGGAACCCTTCAATGAATTTGAATCCCGCCTGGGGTGGTACATTCTCCTCGCGACAATTCCCGCAGCCCTGATCGGGATGACATTGTCCAAATTAATCAATTCCATTTTTTCCAAACCGATGATTGTAGCGCTGATGTTGTTCGTCTCCGCAGGATTTCTTATTCTAGCTGATCTATATGGCAAACGATCAAGAAATCTGTCGGAAATCTCCTGGTGGGATGCCCTTTGGATTGGGTTATTTCAGGCGCTTTCGATTGTTCCCGGCATTTCCCGTACTGGATCCACTCTCGCCGGGGGGATGACCCACCATCTGGACCGTACTTCCTCAGCCCGTTTTAGCTTTCTTCTGGCCATCCCGGTAATGTTGGGCACGATCATCGCCAATATAAATAGCCTTTTCCACCTGACCGATATTTCGTCTGCAATATCCGGTTTGTTGTTAGCATTTTTCACCACAGCCATCATTGGATATCTCTCTCTTCATTGGTTCTTGAACTTCATCAAACGTCGAAAATTGTATGGGTTCTCTATCTATTGTGCATCCCTGGCTTGTATTACGTTACTTGTCGGCGCCTTGCGGAGCGACGCCACTGCTAGTTCGATTATTACACCTTCTTCCACGAAATCAGCCACAAGTAGTGTAAATGCTACAAGTACTGCCCTGCAACCCAATGGATTTAGGATCATTGACATCAGCTATACCCCTTCGGTTGAATGGATCGTTCCAACCATGAGCAGTTGCGCTGATGTGATCGGTAATTCAGGGCTGTTGACCCACGAAATCCCCACTTCATCCCTTAATACTACATCGAGTGATTTGACCTTCCGTTGGGGACCTCCCGAACCGCTCGCCGTTCCTGCCTATCAGATCGGTGAGGAAGAGTTGATCGTAGTGGTGAACAAGGCGAATCCCCTGCAGAAATTGCCTGCAAAAATCGCCAGGAACCTTTTTAGTGGTGACTATGCCACGTGGGGGGAACTACGTACTGCGTGCCCAGACTGCTTCAGGAAGAATGCCGATAAATCCCTTGATTCTTCGACGATTTCGCTGGGGTTTTACCCAAAAGATGAAGACATCCAAATGATCTTCATCTCGGCAGTAATGAGTGGCAGACCGGCTGCGACAGGTACCGCACTCCTGATCCCTGATCCCCATGCGATGGTTGAATTTCTGCAAGGAGATAAAACCGCGATTGGTTTTCTTCCCGCGCATGCAACAGACCCGTCGCTTCGCAAAATTACAATAACTGATATCAACGCAGACAAGTTGACCCTACCCATTCTGGTAATCTCCTCTATACCACCCACAGGGGCTGAACGCGAATTACTGCTCTGCATGCAAAACTTAATCAATCCCAAATAAAAAAGGCACAGCTTGTTGAAGCTGTGCCTTGTTGCCTATGCAAGTTCGAGGTACCTTTCCACTTCCCAATCCATCACCCGCAAGCGATACTCTTCCCATTCCGCTTCCTTGGCGCGGATAAAAGCTTCGAATACCGTCGGGCCCAGTGCTTCTTCAATCACGGAATCTTTCTTCATCTCTTCCAACGCTTCATGCAGTGATCCTGGTAATTCACTCACTTTGCGTTCCTTTCGTTCTTGCGCGGTCATCTCATATACATTGATATTGTTCAAAGGCGCTGGCGGTGTTAATCCTTTTTCAATTCCATCCATAGCTGTCGCAAGCATAACTGTGTAAGCCAGGTATGGGTTGCAGGAGGGATCCGGGCAGCGTAATTCAGCACGGACAGCCTTGGTATTGCCGGCTTTATACCGCGGTAATCGGATAAGTGCTGATCGGTTGGTCTGCGCCCAGCCAACATAAACTGGCGCCTCATATCCTGGGACGAGACGTTTATACGAGTTTACTGTTGGTGCTGTAACCGCTGAAAAACACCTGGCATGAGCCAATTGCCCGGCGATGAATCCATAAGCGATCTTCGATATGCCAAATTCATCATTACCATCGTAGAAGAGATTCTCACCTTCTGTATTGAACAAAGATTGATGACAGTGCATCCCCGAACCATTGATACCAAATACTGGTTTTGGCATAAATGACGCCACCAAACCGTTTTGGGCGGCAATCGCCTTAACAGCGCATTTCATTGTGAGAACATTATCTGCGGATTTCAGCGCGTCGGCAAAGCGAAAATCAATCTCATGTTGCCCAAGAGCTACTTCATGATGCCCAACTTCGATCTCAAGCCCCATTGTATGCAGAGCATGCATCAATTCGCTGCGTACGCGGGCTGCTTCGTCATTGGGAGAAAAGTCGAAATAACTGCCTACATCGTGGGGAACCGGATGGACGCTGCCATTTGTGTTCGGGTTAAACAGGAAGAATTCCGGTTCTGAACCCACATTGTAAATCCATCCCCGTTTTTCAAGTTTCGCCATCTGACGTTTTAAGACACCGCGCGGATCGCCATCATATGGTGAGCCATCGGGGCGGAAAATATCACAAAACAAGCGAGCACGACGCCGATCCGTAGAGGTCCAGGGGAGAACCGCGTAAGAATCAATATCCGGAGACAATAACATGTCACTTTCTTGAATGCGTGCAAATCCTTCGATCGATGAGCCATCAAACCACAACCCATTTTCCAGGGCTTCTTTCAACTGGTTCAACGGAGCATCAACACTCTTTACCGATCCGGTTACATCGGTAAATTGCAGAGAAACGAACTCAACACCATCTGCTTCGATCCGTTCAAATAACTCTTTCTTGTCCATAGCCTTCTCCTTATTAAAAAATAAAGGCATGCGTGGGCATGCCTTGAAATGAAAACAATGCATCCCTTCCAATAGAAATACAAACAGGTAGACTTCGTCACCTGACCACTGATCCCTGCTTGTCCCATCCGTCACCGGATGGTTTTCGTATTGATCTTCATTGGAAGAGAGAAAGGAGTCTGTAGCAAGACTCCAGAGGCATCCGCTGATCCTTCGATTTTCCCTGCTCTTCTCCCCGCAGGTTAACCTCTTCTCGCGAAAAGGAACCTCCACCTCGTCATCTCGTTTGAGATGCAGCCGCTAGCTCTCACGTATTTAATTTTAATATTGAAAGATAATACAGATCTTTCTCCTGAAAGTCAATAGGTTTTCATAATTTTAAGTTTTCTAATTGGTTGACTTTACGAACATATGTACTATAATAACATTTGCAGGGAATCATATATAATTCTGAAAACGAAGTAGAGGAGAATACCATGGCGAAGAAACCCATTCAAAACGGACAGGGTGTCCCCCCGGAAATGAACGAAGCCAAACGCGCGGTCTTAGATAAGGCTCTTGGCGATATCGTGAAACGCTACGGTGAAGGTTCAATCATGCGTCTGGGTGAAACCCATTCCCTTGAGGTTGAAGCCATTCCTACCGGTTCACTCTCACTGGATATCGCACTTGGAATAGGCGGTATTCCCCGAGGCCGTATTACCGAGATCTACGGTCCTGAATCATCCGGCAAGACCACCCTATGCTTGCACATTGTAGCTGAAGCCCAGCGTTTAGGTGGAACCGTTGCCTTTATTGACATGGAGCATGCCCTTGACCCGGCTTACGCCGTCCGTTTAGGCGTGAATATTGAAAGCCTTCTGGTATCACAGCCCGATACTGGAGAACAAGCTCTGGAAATCGCTGAAACACTCGTTCGCTCCGGAGCAGTCGATGTGGTTGTGGTCGATTCGGTAGCCGCGCTTGTTCCACGCGCGGAGATCGAAGGGGATATGGGCGATGCCAGCATGGGTATGCAGGCCCGTTTGATGTCACAAGCGCTGCGAAAACTTTCCGGCGCCATCAATCAAACAAAGACAGCGGTCATTTTTACAAACCAGTTGCGCCAGAAGATCGGTGTAATGTTCGGTAATCCTGAGACCACCCCGGGCGGTCTTGCCTTGAAGTTTTACGCTTCAGTTCGCCTTGATACCCGCCGTATCCAATCCATCAAAGTGGGACCTGAAATCGTTGGTAATCGCACTCGCGTCCGTGTGGTCAAGAACAAGGTAGCTCCTCCCTTCCGTACCGCTGAATTCGATATCATGTATAACGAGGGTATTTCCAAAGAGGGTGACATTATTGATCTGGCTACTGCGCTGGAGATCATCACCAAACGTGGGGCGTTCTTCTCCTATGGTGATGTGCGTCTTGGTCAGGGTCGCGAGAATGCCAAAGATTACCTCAGACAAAATCCGGAACTATGTAAAGAGATCGAAACAGCCGTGCGTCAACGCGCCATGGGCGGTGAAATTCCCTTGATGGTTGGTGTTACCAGTGATGATAGTGATTCCGATTCAGATGGTGAATAATTTCACTCATGCGGATCTATAAACAGGTTTTCAAGAAATCGCTCACATTCTGCGCCATAGCCATGCTGATGAGCATGGCTATGGGTTGCAGCGCGTTACGACCACAGGTTGCTCTCGCTTCTGATAAACAAGCCCCAATTTTCATCCCTCCCACTCTTGTGTCTGCATTCACTCAAACCCCAACTCCGGATCTTACCGATCCATTAAATTCGCAGGTTAAGGATTGCAAGAATGATTTGGAATATCTCAATGACCTTAACTACCCGGATGGCACTTTTGTAAAACCCGGTGAGACACTCGAAAAACTATGGAAAGTCAAAAACTCCGGAACATGCAATTGGAACGCGACTTATACCTTACGCCTGATTGATGGGATCGAACTTGGTGCTGTAAACCCCCAGTCGATAACACCTTTGCGCGCCGGTGTTGACGGTACCATTCAGATCGTTTTTACGGCGCCAACTGAACCCGGTAACTACATTTCCACATGGCAGGCTTTTGGCCCAGACGGAAAATCTTTTGGCGAATATATTTCGATCGAGATCAATGTGGTGCAGGAATAACCAAAAGTCTTTCAATGAGTGAATCCACCCGTTCCAGAATCTGGAAAAGGTTACTTCTGGCCGTGTTTATATTTTTATTGATCGCAGCCAGTGTCATTTACTTATTATCGTCAGGAATGCTCCAGATTAGCTTGTCATATAACATTCTCACTCCTTCCCCTACGATCATTGTTTTCGATCAATTTGCTGCCTTGCCTGCAACAATGACTCCCTTCCAACCACTGCCGACAAACACAGCTATACCAACTTTCACGCCCACCACTACAGCAACCACCACGCCAACTAAGACCCCCAAACCAACCAAAACACCCACACCCATACCCACCAACACACCTATTAATCCGACTGTTGAAGGTCTTCCACCGAGCTACTTGATCAATGGCATGTATGGTTTCAACCAGAGCCATTCACTATCTTGTGAGTCGCGTTCCGCTGTCGATTGGGCGAGCTTTTTTGGAGTTACGATCAGCGAGAATGAATTCTTGTACGCTTTACCACAATCGGATGATCCAGATGCCGGTTTCGTTGGCAGTCCAGATGGCACTGAAGGTCAGCTTCCCCCAAATTCATATGGTGTCCATGCTGACCCGGTCGCTGCTTTGCTCAGGGGATACGGCCTCGGCGCCAAAGCTGTCCACAACTATTCGTTTGATGATCTACGCATGCAAATCACCAGCGGTGAACCCGTGATCGTATGGGTTTACGGAAATGTCTGGGCTGGCGGTGTCTCGCAAAATTATGAAGCCTTGGATGGTCACACGACTCTTGTGGTTCGATTCGAGCATACCGTGATCATTTATGGATATGACGAAACCAGTGTCTGGGTTTTGGATGGTGGCATGACTTACACCCGTCCAATCTGGATTTTTCAGGATTCCTGGGCGACTTTGGGAAATATGGCTGTAATTATGAAGTAAACATTGATTGACAAAAACAGGCTTCGTTATTAGAAGCCTGTTTCTTAATATCTCATCTATTCTCGGGTTCAACCGATACTCGCCGGATTATGTTCCTTCTTCCCATGAACCCAGGTACTTCACCTGCTCGGCTGTTAACTCATCGATCTCAACTCCCATTGCGGTAAGTTTAAGTTTAGCGATGTTCTTGTCAATTTCATCTGGAACACTGTAAACTTGCTTCTCAAGTTTGTCGGCATTTTTCGCCAGGTATTCCAATGACAAAGCCTGGTTAGCAAAGGACATGTCCATAACCGAAGCTGGATGCCCTTCAGCGGAAGCCAGGTTAATTAAACGACCTTCTCCGAGGATATAGATACGGCGTCCATCGGGTAAAACATATTCATCCACAAATGGGCGAACAAGCCGCTTGGATTTCGCCATCTTCGCGAGCGCGGGAATATTGATTTCAACATTAAAATGACCCGAGTTAGCAACGATCGCGCCGTCTTTCATCAGTTTAAAGTGGCGTTCATCGATTACGTTGATATCGCCTGTGAGGGTGACAAAGAAATCACCGATCTTAGCTGCTTCATCCATCGGCATAACCCTAAAACCATCCATGGTGGCTTCCAACGCCTTCAGCGGATCAACCTCAGTAACGATCACGTCCGAGCCCATACCTTTTGCCTTGCTAGCCAAACCACGTCCGCACCAACCATAACCAGCGACCACGAACTTCTTGCCAGCCAACAATACATTGGTAGCACGGATCACACCGTCAAGGGTTGACTGTCCTGTCCCATAGCGATTATCGAAGAAGTGTTTGGTCATGGCATCGTTGATAGCAATGATGGGATAGTTCAGAGCTTTGTCGGCAGCCATGGCATGAAGGCGGATGACGCCCGTGGTGGTTTCTTCAGTACCAGCGACGACATTACTCAATAATTCGCGGCGGTCCTTGTGAAGCACACTTACCAGGTCAGCACCGTCATCCATAGTGAACTGAGGCTTGTGGTCGAGAGCCGCGTTGATGTGCTTGTAGTAGACTACGTTGTCTTCACCCTTGATGGCGTAAACAGGAATCTCATCATGTGTAATGAGAGATGCTGCCACATCGTCCTGGGTTGAAAGCGGATTGGACGCGGTCAACACAATATCTGCTCCACCAGCTTGCAAAGTCTTCATTAAATTGGCGGTTTCGGTGGTCACATGCAGACATGCAGAAATACGTAGTCCTTTCAAGGGACGCTCTTTCGCGAAACGTTCTTTGATTTGGCGCAGTACGGGCATCTCACGCTCGGCCCACTCAATACGTAAACGGCCGCCGTCTGCCTGCTTTAGGTCCTTCACATCATAATTTGACATCTATTCCTCCAGAAATGACATTACTTCAACAATTTATCCAAAGCGCCGTGATCATCGAAATGAGCGCGGTAACGCTTAATGAACTCGGGAATGGTATAGTGATGGTTTTGTGTGCCTTTTTGTTCAAGCACGTACGTCGCTGCAAGGGCTCCCATTTGACCGCAGGTCTGCAAATCCAGATTCAAACGATAGCCAGTCAAAAAACCACCGCGGAACGCATCGCCCACACCCGTAGGATCGGCTATGAAATCAGCTGGAACAATGGGAATATCATACTGTGTTCCGCCAAACTTTACGATCGCGCCTTTTTCTCCGCAAGTGACCACCAATAATTTAACTGCTTTCTCAATCTCCACAGCACTCATGCCTGTATGGCTCTGTAACAACTCGAATTCGTATTCGTTAACGAATAAAGCATAGGCATTCTCAACGCCACGTTTTAACTGCTCGTGGTCATTTCGCGCGACTTGCTGAGAGGGGTCATACAAGTACGGGATTCCCAATTCAACGCATTCACGCACGTATTGATCCATTGCTTTGGGATCGTTAGGTGAAATGACCACAAAATCAGCTTCGCCTTTGTTCATCTGTTTGAGTGAGACCTCGCAAGCATCTGCCATCGCTCCGGTATAGAAACTGGCGATTTGATTGTTATCCAGGTCTGTATTGGCGAAGAACGAGGCCGTGTATTTGTCAGGAATTTCTTTCATGTAATGCGTGTTTACTCCCTGACATTCCAACCAGGCACGGTATTCGGCAAAATCCTTGCCCACTGTGGCCATCACCATCGGTTTCTCACCGAGAAGAGCTAATGTGTAGGCAATATTTGGCGCGATCCCGCCGCGCTGGCGAGACATGGAATCTACCAGGAACGAAAGACTGATCTTGTCGAGTTTATCGGGTAAGATCTGCTGGTTGAAATGACCTGGAAAGGTCATTAAATAATCAAATGCAACAGAACCGGTTAATACGATTGACATCTTTCACCTACCAGACTTTGAATTATAAATGATTTGAGGGAGATTTTGCGAAAATGGAGGGTAGCAAATCCCTTGATCGGTCACAAGCGCCGTAATCAACTCATGCGGTGTGACATCGAAAGCGGGGTTTCGAGCCGCCACATCTTTGGGATATACAGGTTCCCCGTTGATCGACACATTGACGACTTCTTCCTGATTTCGTTCTTCGATTGGAACCAGATCGCCGGAAGTCATGCTCATATCGAGGGTGGAAAGGGGGAAAACTGGATAGACAGGAACCTCGTTACTATACGCTGCCAGGCTAAGCATATACGTCCCTACTTTATTGATCACATCTCCGTTTGCTGTGACCCTGTCTGCTCCGTAAAAAACCTTTTGTACTTCACCTCTCCTTAGGAAATAGCCAGACATGTTATCTGTAATGACTTTGAATGGGATGCCATATTGCTGGCACTCCCAGGCTGTCAGCCGCGCGCCTTGAAAACGCGGGCGAGTTTCATCCACCAGTAGTTGAATTTTCTTCCCCTGCTCGTGCGCGAATCGGATCGCACCCAACGCGGTTCCCCAATCCACCGCTGCCAGTGAGCCAGTATTGCAATGAGTAATAATCGTGTCTCCGTCATTGATCAGAGATGCACCGAATTCAGCCATCCGCAAATTTGTAGCCACATCTTCTTCAGCCATTTCCCTGGCAATCTCTACTATCCTATGGACTTTCTCTCTTTGATTCAAACTTGAATCATCGACAATGGAAAGCAGACGTTTCACTCCCCACGCCAGGTTGATAGCTGTCGGCCGCGCATTGACCAACTCTTCAGATGCTTGGTGCAAACGCTTTTGGAAGGTCTCTTCGGGTGCTGTTTCATACAACAATGCTTCTAAAGCCATACCAAAGGCACCCGCAACGCCGATCGCCGGAGCTCCTCGAATTGCCATTGTTTTAATCGCATTCACCATCTCGCTTGCTGAATGGATAAGTAGGTACTCCATTCGACCAGGAATCAACCTCTGGTCGATCAGTTGGACACTATTGGAGTCATTCAACCATTCAATCGTTCGCATCACGCACCAAAAAACGCCCTCCATGAGAGCGTTACTACTTATCTAGTTTAACATGGCTGGTGATCCTTGACAATGTTTTCATTTTCCCACTTACCCACCAAGGAATATCTTGATGAGTTTTTTGCTTTTTCCGGGTTACAATTTGGTCAAGTAAAGAGTATTTTGCCATTTATGTATTGTTTAGGAACGCAATATGAAAATTAAAGTCTTCATTCTGGGATTTTTGATCTGTGCCTTATTGGCTTCTTGTAGTAATGGTGTTTCAATTGTTGCAAACGACACAGACCAATCCACTGCTATCCCCTTTACCCCAACTCCAACAGCCACGCCTACACCTGAAGCACGTGTTGTTCTCGGTGAGGTGGCCATGCGTAATGGCGACTATGACACCGCCCTCTCGCAATTCCAGATTGGTCTTACCTCTTCAGACCCCGAAATTGCCGCCGAAGCCCAACTTGGGATCGGAAGGATCTATCTTCTCAAGCAGAATTTCACCAAAGCAGTTCAGGAGTTGGGATGGCTGATAAATTCAGGCCCCGCTGGTGATTCACGGAATAAAGCCTTTTTCTTTCTTGCCAAAAGTTATGAAGGAATGAAATCTTACTCCCGGGCTGCAGATGCTTATCAAGGCTATCTCGACCAGGTACAGACTGCACTTGAAGGGGATATCCTCAAAATGCAGGGGGATGACCTTTTTACAGCAGGTGAGTATTCTAAAGCACTCCAGGTTTACACAGATGCGCTGGACGTTGCCCGTCCGGAATACCAGGACGAGCTTCAATTGAAAATCGCGCAGGCAACAGCGGCTACTGGTGACGAGGAAACCGCGCTGTCACTCTACCAGGCATTGTACGAACGGACGTCAAATAAAAACACCAAATCAACAATCAATCTATACATGGGACGCATCTATCTGGACCGAGGGGATGCCGAGAGCGCGTATGATCGTTTTCAATTAACTGTGAATGGGGGCCTGGTCAACGCAGGTGATAGTTTTAGCCAATTGGCTGCGCTTGTGGATGCCAATCAACCAGTCAACGAACTGATGCGTGGTGAGATCGACTATTTTGCCGGACAATATGGCATGGCGGTTGCTGCTTTGGATCGCTACATGGCTGCCAACCCCAATCACGATGATACTCCACATTACTTTAAAGCACTGAGTCTGTATAACATGGGAGATTATCAAGGCGAGGTTGCAGAGTGGGATACATTAATTAGAGATCATCCCAACGGTCAATACTACGCTAGTGCTTTCCTTGAGAAAGCGACCACTCAGATGTATCACCTTTCTCAATATCGGACCGCGGCCCAGACTCTGTTGACTTTTGTTACCATTTCACCTGATGCTCCGGAAGCAGCAAATTATCTCTTTCGGGCTGCACGTATCTATGAACAAAACGGAGATCTTGATTTAGCAGCCCAAACCTGGGAAAGAGTAATCATTGAATATCCCTCAAATGAAGACGCCATCCTGGCACAGTTTGAAGCGGGTATTTGCTTATTCCGTTTACAGCGTTATTCGGACGCTCAAATTGTGTTCCAAAAGAATTCAATGCTCGCTTCGGGAACAGCGGACCGCGCTCGTGCCTTCTTGTGGGTTGGGAAGAGCCTTGAAAAGCAGTATCAGCATGATGAAGCCTTAACCTATTATCAGCAAGCCGCTTCTGCGGATCCCACCGGATACTACTCTATCCGTGCACAGGAGATCCTCAATAGTCAGCCTCCATTTCCTAGTGAGACAAATATCAATATCGGGGTAAATTGGGCCAGAGAGGAAAAATTCGCAGATGAATGGATGCGTGAGAAATTTAATATCGCTAATGATATCGACTTGAACTCTGCAGGGGATCTGGCAAATAATATCCTCTATCAACGCGGAGATGCATTCTACAATCTTGGGATGTTGTCGAATGCTTCATCAGAATTCGAATCATTGCGGTTGGAATTGAAAAACGATCCTTTGAACTCATATCGTTTGTTGAAGCATATGGTTGACCTGGGAATCAATTACACTGCAGTTTATACCGCCCGCCAGATACTAGACTTGACTGGATTAGACCAATCCTCATTCATCGATACTGCACCAGCCTATTTTAACCACATACGCTTCGGCACGTATTACAGTGACCTGATCATTCCCACAGCCAATGAAAATGGTATTGATCCATTATTGCTCTTCAGCTTGGTTCGGTTGGAGAGCGTTTTCGAACCGGAAATCGTTTCTAGTTGGGGTGCGGTGGGGTTGATGCAGATAACACCTGAGACCGGAACAGAAATATTCGCCGATATAGGTTGGCCTTCAGATTACACTTCGAATGACTTGTATCGTCCAATTGTGAATATCAAATTTGGAACCCATTATTTTGCCAAATGGTACAACTACTTCGATAAAAACCCCTATGCAGCGCTGGCTGCGTATAACGGAGGTATTGGAAATGCCATGACCTGGCAAAACATCTCTGGAGATGATCCTGATCTGTTCCTTGAGGTCATCCGTGCCTCTGAAACACGTGATTACATCAGATATATTACTGAATATCATGAAATTTACAAAAAGATTTATTTCGACAAGAATCAATAATAAAAAAACCGCCTGATTTCTCAGGCGGTATTCATTACTTACAAGGCTACTTTACGTAGGCTTTCAAGGCTTCTTTGCGGGCTTTAGCCAGCTCAGGTTTGAGAGCGGCCTGGGCGGCAGCAAGTCTGGCCACAGGTACGCGGAACGGGCTGCAGCTAACGTAGTTATTACCGATGCTGTAGCAGAAGGCGATGGATTCTGGATCACCACCGTGTTCACCGCAGATACCCACCTCGAGTGCCGGGCGGGTGGCGCGACCATCAGTCACAGCCATCTTCATTAATTTTCCAACACCGTCCTTGTCCAAGGTCTGGAATGGGTTCTTGGGTAAAATGCCTTCTTCCACATAGCGGACGAGGAAGCTACGTTCCGCATCATCACGGCTGTAGCCGAAGGTCATCTGTGTCAGGTCGTTGGTACCAAAGGAGAAGAACTCAGCGATAGTGGCGATTTCACCAGCAACCACTGCGGCACGTGGGATTTCGATCATGGTTCCAAACTTGTAGCTGAAGGTGACCTTCTTGGACTTCATTACATCTTTGGCAATGGCTTCGAGACGAGGTTGTATCCACTTGAGCTCATTGATGTGACCAGTTAACGGAATCATGACTTCTGGCTTAACCACGATCTTCTTCTTGGCGCAATCGGCTGCTGCTTCGAAGATCGCGCGGACCTGCATCTCAACGATCTGGGGCATGGCAATGGAGAGACGTACACCACGCAGCCCCATCATTGGATTGGATTCGTGCATTCCTTTAACGGCCTCAAGCAGGGCTTCTTTCTCAGCAAGACCTTTCTTCTCGCCTTTGACGCGCATGGTGATTACCTCTTCGAGGAGGCTTTCTTCAGAGGGCAGGAACTCGTGCAGAGGAGGATCGATTAGACGGATAATTACAGGATAGCCATCCATGGCTTCGAACAAACCAGCGAAATCTGAACGCTGGAATGGTAAAAGCTCATCCAGAGCTGCTTTCCGGGTGGCATCGTCTTTAGCCAGGATCATGCGCTGGACGATTGGCAGACGCGCGGGTTCAAAGAACATATGCTCGGTACGGCAAAGACCAATGCCCTTGGCGCCATATGCACGGGCACGTCGCGCATCCTTCGGGTAATCGGAGTTAGCCCAAACCTGCATGCCAGCAATTTCATCAGCCCAGCTCAAAAGAGTCAATAGATCGGTCTGCTCTTCAATGGATGGGGTGGTCAAGTCAATCTTTCCGGTATAAACCTCACCTGTGGTGCCATCAACGGAAATCCACTCGCCTTCTTTGATGGTGACGCCGTTACATACCATTACTCGTTTCTCAAGGTCGATCACAACAGAGGAGGCGCCAACAACACAGGGAACACCAAACTGACGAGCAACAACTGCAGCATGTGAGGTAGCGCCACCTTCGCTGGTGAGGATACCCTTGGCAGCCAACATACCGTGCACATCATCCGGCTTGGTGAACGGGCGCACCATGATGGTGTCCTGTCCTTCTTCTTTGCTCTTCTTCTCGGTGAGGTCAGCATCAAAGTAAACCTGACCCACTGCGGCGCCCGGAGAGGCATTCACGCCAGAAGCATAGAAACGGCCGTCTTTCTTGGCTTTCGCTTTGGTTTCGGCAGTGAACTGGGGATGAAGCAGTGTGTCAACATTTTCAGTAGAAACACGTTTGATAGCTTCTTCCTTACTGATGAGGCCTTCATTGACCATATCCACCGCGATTTTCACAGCAGCCAGGGCAGTGCGCTTGCCGTTGCGGCATTGCAGCATCCACAGGCGTCCGCGTTCGACAGTGAACTCGAGATCCTGCATATCTTTGTAGTGCAATTCCAGCTTCTTGACAACTTCGAGGAAGGCTTTGTTCGCTTCGGGGAGTGATGTGCCAAGTGTTTCGATCTTCTCAGTATTGCGAATTCCTGCGACAACGTCTTCACCCTGCGCGTTCAGCAGGTAGTCGCCATAAAGTTTTCGTTCGCCAGTGGAGGGATTGCGAGTGAAAGCAACACCTGTGCCTGAATCCCAACCCATGTTGCCAAAGACCATGGTCACAATATTGACGGCGGTGCCCAGATCATCTGGGATGTTGGTGGCGCGGCGATAATCGATGGCGCGCTTGCCCATCCAGGATTTGAAAACAGCTTCCGTGGCAAGTTTGAGTTGTTCCAATGGATCCTGCGGAAAATCTTTCTTATAATGCTTCTTGACAACAACCTTGAATTTTTCAACCAAAATCTTAAGGTCTTCGGCAGTCAGGTCGGTATCGGCTTTATAACCCTTGTCTTTCTTATAACCATCGAACACTTCCTCGAAGGCTTCGTCGGGTAATCCAAGGACAACGGTGCCGAACATCATAATCAAGCGGCGATATGAGTCGTACACAAAGCGTTCGTTGTTTGTCAGTTTAATCATGCCCTTGGCGGATTCATCGTTCAAACCAATGTTCAAAACGGTGTCCATCATGCCAGGCATTGAAAATTTCGCGCCAGAGCGGCAAGAAACCAACAGGGGGTTCTCATTGCTACCGAATTTTTTCCCAGTATCCTTTTCAACCACTTTCAATGCGGCAAGCATCTGGTCCCACATACCTTCTGGGAATTTTTTGGATGCAGAGTAGGCATTGCATGCTTCGGTAGTAACCGTAAAACCGGGGGGAACAGGAAGTTTAATACGAGCCATTTCGGCGAGGTTGGCTCCCTTTCCGCCCAATAAACCGCGGACGGCTTCCCAGTCGCCTTTGACATACTTTTCAGCTTTTTCGATCTCGCTAAAAAGATAAACCCATTTTTTTTCTGCCATCTTGACCTCCAGAGAAAATTATTAGAGCGTTTTTGTTACACCGCGATGCGGGGAACATTAACTTTTCCGAATTTTGAAATTTTACCATTAACCCGTAACGCAGGGATGACTTCATCATTTATGTTGAGGAACCACATTTTTGATCTTTTTGTAAACACTTTGCAAGGTGGAATCTGCAAAATATGGTTCATAATACTGTTGTAATACAAATAATATTTCGGAGTAAAAATGAAGATCCTCGTCATCGATGATGACCCGGCTATGACAGATATTATTCGTTTAATGCTAGAGCCTACAGAAGCCAAGGTTATTACCGCGCATTCTGGCGATTTTGGTCTTGAGAAGCTCAAAACGGAAAATCCTGATATCGTCCTCCTTGACTTGATGATGTCGGGTATGGATGGTTGGCAGGTGTGCGAAAAGATACGCGCGATCAGCCGAGTTCCCATCATGATTCTATCAGTCCTTGACAATCCCGGTTTGGTTGCCAGGGCCTTGGATATGGGCGCGGACGATTACTTGATTAAACCAGTTAAAAGCACCACCTTAATCGCGCACATCAATAACCTGACTCGAAGAAATATGGATATTAATCCAAACACTTCTCCGTTAAAACTAGATTCGATCATTTACCACCAATAACAAAAAGGCTACTTTTCAGTGGCCTTTTTGTTATTCCCAACTATTTCTTGCCGAAATTCCCGTAAGTCGTTTTTCCACCCATTCCATCGCTTCGCTTCTTGTTTGAATACTGCCAGCTGCTTGCTCTTCTCGTAGCCCTTCAATCAATTCTCCCACCAAAGGTCCAGGTATCAGATCAAAATTAACCATCAGGTCATTGCCATTTAAAAGAAGAACCGGATGTGCCACATTCGGCTTCTCAAACCAAAATGCAATCGTATGCTCACAAATTGTCTGCGCAAGATCCAGATCATCCGATTGACCAATCCCCATTCTTCCAGACCATAGCTCGGCCATAATTATCAGGGCAATGTCAATACCTGATTCTCCATTCACCCGAAAATAATGATACAACTCGCGATCACTCGGAAGACGTCTCGTTTCCCACAATTCTTTGACTCCGATGCGCTGTTTGATTAACCCGATCTTGTCGATTTCTTCCCTCGATAAGAGCAATCGAGATGCGACATCTTTTGCTTCGCTTGAGTTCAGTGAACTCAAAATCACGGATAAAAAGATTAACTGTCGTTCATTTCTATCCGATGAATTCTTCTTCGTTACAAAAGCGTGAAGCTGTTCGGCGGTCTGGTCTCTCAATTTTATTTTTGTTTGGAATAGACCATTCGTTTCGACTTTTTCAGAAGAGAAATTAGAAATTTCACTAAATATCGATTTTAGGTAAATGATTTCTTTTCCAAACTGTTCATATTTAATATTTTCAGGCAAATCGATCCATCGATGGATCTTTAATTCGAAAAGTTGTTTGACTGCATTCTCGCTATCGAGAAGATCCAAAATTTTAAACAACTCGTCGCGTTTTCGTTCTATCGATACACTTTTTAGTAACGGAATTGCCTCTTTCAAGATGGATAAGGTTTGATCCTCGATTTTTAAATTCAGTAAATGACTATAGCGGAACGCACGTACGATCCTGACCGGATCATCTTTAAAACTTGTTAGGGAACAACTACGCAATATACTTCGTTCCAGGTCAGCTTTACCGTGTAGTGGATCGATGATCCGGTAAGGTTCATCTAAATCGAGCGCCATCGCATTGATGGTAAAATCTCGCGCTCCCAGGTCACCCTCAAGGTCAGTTGCCCGCAGGCGCGCGAAATCAAAGATCCTTTTGCCCAATTTTCCAGGAATGATCACGCGTGATATATTCCTGCGAGCGTCCATTACGAAATAATCACCCCTATGCGTATCCGCGAACCTTCTCGCAATCAATCGTGTATCGAAATTACATAAGATATCTACGTCCTGGTTCTTTCGCCCGACGTAAAAATCGCGGATAGCACCGCCGACCAGGTAAATTTTTTGTCCCTCTTGTTTTAATCCAACCAGGTCTTTGATTTCTTGCGAAAGTAATTGCGAAATATTTTGCACTAACCAGCCTGATATTTATTCAAATCCACGACTCCGATAAATGGTAGGTTTCGATAATAATCATCGATATCCAGTCCATAACCGAAGACAAATTTATTTTCGATCGAAAAACCAGTATACTTGACCGCCACAGGAACTTCACGTCGATCCACTTTATCAAGAAGCGTGCATACACAGAGACTGGCTGGTTTTCGAGTAGACAACATATCCAGTACAGCTGCGATGGTATGACCGCTATCGATGATATCTTCAACGATGATCACATCCCGATCTCGAATATCTACACCCAAATCAAGCGTGATGCGTACTCTACCCGAACTCTCTCTGCCACCCACCCCATAAGAAGAGACCGCCATGAATTCGATAGCATGAGGGATCGATATCTTCCTCATCAAATCGGTGAGAAACAATACCCCTCCACGCAGGATGCAAACCAGGATTAATTTATTTGAATCGGCATAATCAATGCTGATCTGTTTTCCCAGTTCAGCAATGCGACTCTGAAGCTTGTCTTCAGGAATCAAGATCTCTGCGAGGAATTCATGGTAATCTTGCATTTGCACTCCAATAAGATTAATCTCTTGGGACAACGTGATGCTTGCGGCAACGTGCCTCATACATTTCTGATGCTCCAACGATAATGATCGGATCATCATAACGTGCCGGTTTCCCGTTGACCAGTCGTTGCGTTCGGCTGGCTGGCTCACCGCAAACCATACAGATTGCTTGAAGTTTGTCCACGCGTTCGGCCAGGGCCATTAAGGTAGGCATGCATCCAAAGGGTTCACCCTTGAAGTTTTGATCCAATCCGGCCACAATCACACGTATTCCCTTATCAGCCAATTCTCTGACCACTTCAACGATCCCTTCGTCAAAGAATTGTGCCTCATCCACACCAACGACAGTGACATCATCTGAAATTTGCTTAAGGATATCGCTGGAATTAACTACCGGGATAGCATCAAAGGTTGACCCTGCGTGAGAAGCAACACGTTGTTCATCGTAACGGTTATCGATGGCAGGCTTGAAAACAATCACTTTTTGTCGAGCGATGGTTGCCCTACGTAAACGCCGGATTAATTCATCGGTCTTTCCACAAAACATCGAACCACAAACCACCTCGATTGACCCAGCGTGATGCTCCATTTACATCCTCCATCCCGTTAATTGTTTAACCCATATTATCAATATCCGACAAATTTCACAAGCGAATTGTGCATTATGCGTCTTAACAAAATCAACCTCCGGAAATCCGGAGGTTGATCTAATATCATGAAAATTAGACGGCAATGTCGTCAGCAGCAGCAGGGAGATTGTAACCAAGAGCCCGCAAACTCTTTTTCATATCAATAAGTGATTTGCGGCCGAAGCCTTCGATTTCAAGTAAAGCAGCTTCGCCGGCGCCGAGTTTCTCGATAACCTGACCTACTGTGTTCATTCCGGCTTTCACCAGTGCTTCAGTCGCACGGGCAGAAAGACCGATCTCAGCCACAGGGCGATCGAGAGAGAGCTTCGATGTCTCACGAGCGTTCTTCTGATCAACGTAGTCCTGACGGGCCTGGAGTTTCTTATAGAATCGATCGACCTGACCTTCAATATCAATCAAGCGCTGTTGCTGCCCGGTAAAGAAGGGATGGCATTTTGAGCAAACCTCAGTACGGATCTCTTTCTTGGTCGAACCGGTTGTCCATGTATTTCCACAGGCGCAAATAACCTTTGCGTCATAATAATATGTGGGATGAATATCTTTTTTCATTCTTCGTGACCTTCCTGTTTCGATTTGTTTTTACAATTGCGCAATGGCGGATATGTAAAAACCAGATTATTTGGATTCGGTCTGTTTCACATGTACCCGTTTTTGACCGGTGGGAAGTGTTTCATATTCAACAATACCTTCAGCCACAGCAAAAAGGGTATCATCGGTACCAACCTTGACATTCAAGCCGGGTTTGATCTTGGTGCCACGTTGGCGAACAAGGATGTTGCCTGACAGTACTGCTTCGCCGGCGAATTTTTTTACGCCAAGCCGCTGTGCATTACTGTCACGACCGTTACGACTGGAACCACCACCTTTTTTATGAGCCATTTGTCCTACTCCACTTTGATTTTTTCAATTGAAAGCTGGGTATATTGCTGGCGGTGCCCAGTTTTAGTGCGGATACGTTTCTTCGGTGAGTACTTGAAGATTACAACCTTGGGGCCCTTGACCTGTTCATTTACTTTGGCAACAACTTTCGCGCCTGAAACAGTTGGGGTGCCCACTTTGATTTTGTCATCATCGACCAGCAACAACACTTTATCGAGATCGACTTTTTTGCCAACCTCTACGTCCAACAGGTCCACTTCAATTGTGGAACCTTCGACGGCGGTATACTGTTTACCGCCACTTTCAACAATTGCGTACCTCATCCTGAAATCCTCTCCAATCTTCACTTCACCGTTTTCCCGCGTTCACACGCCGGTACACGGGGAAGTTGGGGATACAATAACTTACCCCAGCATCTCTCGCCGGGGCAAGGCAGAACGTATTATACAGGCTGAGTCCAAGTCTGTCAATACGATATCGTCTTTTTATCGGATGTTAAATGTCTGGTTAAACGATTCCATCAGGTCATGTAGCACAGAAGTGAATGCTTTCAAACGTTTATCCGTCTCTTCATTAATTAATTCAAGTGTATCTCTAGCTTCTTGAGCAGCATCTTCCAATGATTCAATCCGATCGATCAGCTTGGCCATTTGCCGGGTATCATCCTGCTCTTTTTCTTCCTGAGTCAGTGTGTAATTCGTCCAACGTTTCTGATCTTCGTTCTTAAAGGAAATCCATTCTTGACGGAATCTCTCCTCAGATAGTCTATGCATCTCAGTTAATTCATTAATCCTGCGGTCAAACCTCATATTGACGTCATCGAGCTCCGCCTGAGATTTTTTGATGGCCAGATGAGTAGATTCAAGAGAATCCATCTTCGATTTAAAATTATCACCCATGCTATTGATCTCGTTAAACCGTTCCTGCCAAATTTTCCACTGGTTATCACGTTCCACTTGGGCAAGAGAAATTTTCTCATAAAACGAAGCCTGGTTTTGTTTCCGCTCGACTTCTCCAGCTTCAATACTGTTGATCCGAGCTTCAACCTTTTTCAAAGCTTCTATCGAAACTTCAGAACGGTTGCGTTCTTCATCCAACCGTTTTCTAATGGCCCCCAATTCAACCTGAAGATCAGATATCCGCTTGTATTCCAATTGCATGTCGTCCATTGTACGTTTACTATTTTGCAAGAACTGGTTTAAAGTATCCTTGATTTCGTCGGATTGTTTTTCGTAAACATCCATTCGCTGAGCGAGGCGGTTTTCCTCATCAATCCGATTCTGTAGATTTTTCCTTACTTCTGAAAACACAGGTACATACCCCTGAATTTCTGAGAACTTCCCAGCCAATTGAGCCACCTCGGCTTTTAGCTGTTTCTCAGAAGCTCTTATTTGACTGGCGTGTTTCTTCTCAAAACTATCAAGGGTTTTCATCACCTCGGTCTGGTTCTTCTCAATTGCCTCATCCATCTGGGTTAGGCGATTGCTTACATTCACCGAGGATTTAATATCCTTTTCCAGCACCAGTATTTTTTGCTGCTGCGCGTCAATCGTTGCCTCAAGTTCAGCGATACGATTCTTGTATTCTTTCACCTGCTGATTGGTCTTCTTTCTTTCAGACTCCAACCATTCAATTTTCTTTTCGATCTCATCGAGTTCCATAGATCATCCTTAATGAGTTTCTCTAATCATAACCGATTAATCTTACTTCATAGTAAGTAAGACCGATATTTTACTCCATAGTGTTTGATTTATTACGGATGGGAAAACCCCAATGATTAAGATGATAATCAATCCAGCACCGATCAACAATTCCTGCAACCTTGTTTCCTGCAATGAACCATGACTTATTCTTCCCCCAAAAAAGTGGCGTAGAATGCTACAAGTGATCAGCAATACCGCAATACAACCTGCCAAATTCCAATAGATTATATTTGGAGTATCGGTCAAGCTTGTAAACAAGATCACCCGGGAAGGAAACGAGGCTAACAGTGGTAAACCAGCACTGGAAAACATGCCCACCAACAGTCCAATGGTTGCCAGGGGATATTCTTTGAATTTCCCATCAATATTGGATAAGTTGATCTCCTGATCTTCCCCTTGCAAAATTTTGAGCGCTAGAATCAATAACCCCATCTCAAGGCCACGGCTCAATATCGAAAAATAAAAGGGTTTTGTCCCCAGCTCAGTTTGTAGACTGATGTCAACAAGTAAAAATCCAGTCTGCAAGATTGCGACGTATCCAATTACTCTGCGTAGGTTCTTCTGCATGGCTGCCCAAATACCGCCAGTTGCGATCATTAGTGTTCCGCAGACTCGTAGAACTGGAACCAGAAAAGCTGAATCACGCAACCAGGTCAGACCATTAATGAAGTCAAGCATGATTAATATGATCGATGCGGGAAAGATGCTTAGAACAAACCCGTTGGCAAAGAAATCATTCTCTTCGCAAAATTCCGGTATCCAGAAATGGAAGGGAAAGATACCCAACCAAAAGGCGAAACCAAGTCCGAGGAACAATGCGGCCAGATAAAGTTGGCGCAAATCTGAAAAACTGGTTTGTACTCCTGAGAGGATCCATCCTGCCAATAAAATAAATGGCATGGCAAGACTCTGAAAAATCAAGAATCTCAGAATCCCTTTACCGACAGGTTTCCCGCGTTTCACTAAAATTGGAAGACATACTATAACTGCCAATTCAACAAAGATTGCTGAGTAAAGGAAAGGTTCCACAGACAATGCCGCTATCAAAAACGAAACAACTGCAAAACTGATCGGTATGAACTTGGAAGATGTACCAACCGCTTGTGCGGAAAAACACCAAAACACCATTGAAAGAAAAATGAATGCGAGAAAAATTCGGTCATCATTTCCCAGAATGAAATTTCGACCCAAAATGGTCATCGTGGAAGGAATATTGATTACAACCGATCCGATTCGAAAAGCAGAATTAATATTTTGGAATAAAGCAAGTAACCCCAGAAGAAAGCTGAGGCCAACTGATATCAGTAGACTCAATCGTCGCTTATCCTGCAGGAACCATAAAACCAGGGCGGCGATGAACGGAATAACAATCCAAATGACAGGAGCGCTCATTCGTTTGCCTCTTGTCTGGTGATTGTGATCAGATACGCCCCAACAAAAGCAACCAGAAGGTCAACCGCAAGGATCATTGCGTTGACCAAAATGGAATTTTCCAGGTCGGCAAACAGAATTTCAAAGCCAAAAAAGAAAATCAGAATACCAACAATCACCGTAAAAGTTTGCGATGAAAATCCAAGTTGCAGTAAACCACTGCCAATAAGCGCCAACGCTGTAAATGCGATTTCGGGACTAACACCAAATAAATCGTTGATCCGGGACGAAATCACATAAGCCACCATCCAAACCATGATCAGTGCCATGATTTTAAATAACCGTTTTGGAGTAATACCAATCTCCTCCACGTTGCTCTGATACGCTGTAGTAAATGACAGAATGGCAGCACACATCCATCCGGTAATTAGTTTTGCGCCAGTCATGAATATATCCCAAATTTGTAGATATAAGAAAAAAAGGCCAAAGACCATGATTGCCATTGCAACCAAAATGGATCGCCAACTGGTTCCCAAGCAAATTACCAACGAGGTAAGCAAGATAAAAAAGATGGGAATGAGGTTCAGCCAATTTTGCATTATCCACCCACCATGCTCATCAAGAGCGATAAGAGCAACACGAGTAATACAAAAGCCCAGAGTAAACCACCTTCACCTTCAAGGACTTTATTGATCGTATTAATTCCTTGTTGAATGATTTCGTAAAGTATATCAACCAAACGATATACTGATGCTGCCCGGTCAGGACTTCTGTATCCATTTATCAGTCCTCTTTGGATTCTTGGAGGTAACCACTTCATACATTTTTCGCGGATGAGGTCATTGGTTCTGATCAGGATGATCGTGAATGCAATAACAAAAATCACGATCGACTGCCATAAAAACGGGTTTCTGTCAGCACTCTTTACCCCCCAGAAACCAGGAAACCAAGGCAGAAAAGAGATAATCACGACGCCAATTGTGTATAGGACAATCATCCAAGCCTCTGGCTCTTTCTCTTTAGAGGGCTTAATAAAGTTCTGGATCATACCACCCAACATGTATGCCAATCCAATCCAAATAAAAATATTAAAAAATGACAATGACCCATGACTCAGACTCAATATTGAAGAATTCGATATCGAGATCGGTAAACCGATTGCTGAAAAGCCGATCAATGCAATCATCGGGATGAAGCCCATTTTTTGATAGGTAAATATCTGAGGGAGTCCTAATAAAACCAACATCAATATTGCCCAACCAATAACACCTTCCGCGTCACCTCGCAAAACAGAAATGACCGATAATCCGGAAAAAACCATCAAGACGTTCTTGTTATTTTTTTGATCAAAAGCTGAAAATGAGGCAACTATCACAATGCAGGAAGCCAGAATAAGAATCACTAATGGAAATCCGTTCAATGAACTAAACTCGGGCAATCTAGCTAGCAAGACCATTGCCAAATATGGAAAAAGAATCTGCCGTAAAGACTGCAAGGCTTTATCGATCGGTTCCTTCTCTTTGGATAAGTTCTTGCCATCGTAGACTGGCATCCGCAAAGCTGAAGAAAGAATCAACAAAGTGACATTCTGTGGTGCCAAAGATAATTCGGAAAGAACAGCCGTTCCAGTGGAGTGAGAGACAAGTACTGGTAAGATCAAGAAAGTTCCAACCAGATGCGCGAAAAAAACAATCACTGATTGATCACTGACAGAAAAACCACCTGTTCCTGTTATGTGGACGATTAACTCAACCACATCAATAATCGTCCAGACGAGAATGAACGCCATCAAACTGTTGGCTAGTGCTCCCAAAACGCCCATGCAAAAAAGGAGAATAATCCTCGACCAGGAACGAAGGTTGGAACGTTCGTGCAGATGGATTGTATCCATGAACATCATCGCGGATAAAAATGCCACCAAACCAAATATGAACACCCACGATTTATCGTCTAGTTGAAAAACGATTTGGTTCGCAGAGCCTTCCAACCAATTTGAGATCACGATTGGTGTTGGCAAATGAGCCCTTAAGAATATCGTAGACCCTAAAACCAGCGTGACCGCCAGGATCAGAATTAGCCACTGGTTTCCAATGTTCAACTTGCTGCGTGAGATTATCTCCACCAACAGCACAATCAAGAGTAACAAGAAGAGAGGTAAAAATGTGAGCATCAAATTATTGGATTATCTACCGCGGCATGAAGATATTTACCACGTCCGGGCTTCCCAAACCACTTGCCATCATCTACGATCAATTCGCCGCGGGAAAATACTTTGGAGGGAAAACCGGAAAGCTGCCAGCCTTCATAAAGGTTGTAATCCGTGCGGTGTTGGGCAATTTTTCTTCCATAGGTGACATCTTTGCTTGGATCCCACAAGGTTATATCGGCATCTGAACCAGGTAACAGTGTTCCCTTTTGAGGATAAAGTCCGAAAATTTTTGCGGGGTTGGTACTATTTAAGGCAACGAATTGATTCACAGTGAATCTATTGGAAGCTACCATTTCCGTCCACAGTACTGGAAGGCGATCACCCACACCAGGCAGACCATTCGGAATTTTGGTGAAATCATCTTTTCCAAGTTCTTTACCGGCGATTTTGACTGGTTTTCCTTCATACTCGATAGCAGTACTGCCATCGTAGAAAAATGGACAGTGATCCGTAGCGATGGTTTGGATGACACCTTCCTCCAGCGCTTCCCAAAGTCGTTCGCGATCATAATCGGTACGCATCGGTGGTGAACAGACCCATTTAGCTCCATCCGGCCTTTCCAATTCTTCTTCTGTAAAGAAAAGGTATTGCGGACAAGTCTCACCCATCACCGGAATCCCCAGGCTGCGGGCATATTCCAATTGATCAACCTCGCCCGCAGTATTCATGTGGACGATATAGATCGAAGCGTCTGCGGTCGCAGCCAGGGCGGCTGCCCGGGCGACGGTTTCCTCCGCGCCCCAAGCTGGACGTGTCCTGGCATGCCAGATGGGAGATGTATGGTGCTGTTCAAGCGCCTCACGGATCAGAATATCGATGACATCACCATTTTCGGCATGGACCATTACTAACATGCCATGATCTCTCGCGATTCTAAGAACTTCGAATATCTCACCATCTTGTAAGCGCAGGCGGCCATTATAAGCGGTGAACACCTTCAGGCTGGTGATCCCCTGCTCTACCAACAACGGGATTTGTTTTGCTACATCTCCATTAAAATGGGTGATATTCATGTGAAAGCCAAAATCGATTGCGGCTTTTGCTTCAGCTTTTGTAATTGCTTTCCTGGCCAGGTCAACCAAATCGTCTGAATCCTGGGAAATGAAGTCCAACACAGTTGTCGTACCGCCAAATGCAGCAGCTTTGGTCCCCGTATAATGATCGTCGCTTGAAACCGTACCTGCCATTGGTAAATCCAGATGGACATGCGCGTCCACCCCACCGGGAAGGATATACATGTCTTTAGCATCGATCACCTGGGTAGATTCCGGCACTGTCAATGCTTTGCCAATCTCAACGATCTTTTCGCCTTCTACGCGTATATCAGAGATAAAGGTTTCACTCGTCGTAACGAGCATGCCGTTCTTGATCAGAAGAGACATAGTACCTCGATTATTGGTAAAGGATTTCCATTTCAATTCTACCAGCGAATGCCTTCTCTAGAAATCAAGAGAGTCAATATCCGGTGGCTCCCCTTTTGTAAGAAAAGATCCAAAAAACTCGAGCATGACTGGATCTGAAAGGATCTCTGGCTCATCCATGCTCTTCAAGTAAGCATTTGCATGCGTGGCCCGGTCGCGCAGATTGCGCCACAAGATTTGTCTTTCATCAGATTTCACAACCAGGTCATTAATGATCCTGGCCTGGTTAAACAATTGACCAGTGGTATAAAGAAAGGTAAGCCGCTTCCATTTATCAGCCTTGATCGGTTCTGACCGGCACAGTAAGCTTCCAAGTTGTATCTTGTAGTACTCCTCTTCAGCCCGCGGGTGAGCGGGTTCTTCGCGGATCAACTCCTTCCTGGTGGTTAACTCATACCCTTTCACAGGCGCGTACCAACTTATCTGCCAACGCGCGGTTTTTCCGAACGCCGCGGTCTGGTAGAAAGCAATGTAATCCACGTCGATCACCTTGGGCGCCATCCGGAGTGGAATGCGATACCAACCTAACAAGCGGGCGATTTCAAAATCTTTCCTGGCTGGTATAACACCTACCAGCATTAATGCCGAATCAGCTAGGTTTCCCTCCATAAACCATCTCCTCGATTGTGTTTATTGTACGGCAGAATAAAAAAACTGGAGCAGGTATGATCTGCTCCAGTTGTGGTTTTGTTATGAAGATCAGGCGATTCCAACTTTGCCGTTGAATTCCTTGATCAACTCATCAATTTCACCAACCTGAGACTGGATATCGGTCCAGTAATTTGGTTCGTACCATTGGTCCTGGATCTCATCATAAGTCTTGCCCTGTTGCTCGACCCAAGTATAGTACTTGAGGTTGTGAACACGCTTGCGTGATTCATAAGTCAATTCAAGCAAGTTATCATTAGTAACGCCGAGTAAATATCGCGCGAAAGTTTCTGCGGCATCGGTTACCGTGAATTCTCCGAATTGCTTACGCATTTCATCAATACGGCTGCCGTAGAGCTGCATGGAATCGGTGAGAACTGTCAATACAACATCATTTTCGCCCAACTCATAATACTTTGCAAATTTGATGGCTGACAGGGTATTGGCGATACCAGAAAAGCCAAGAAGATCGAGTTGATTGACAATGGCTTCGGGAACGCCTTTCTTAGCCAGGTACTTTTTCCCTTCAGGCTCGTTAAACAGGCGCATGATGTTGACCACAGCATTATCGTCAATAGCCACGACTATGTCGGTAGTCTTGATGTTATGGATCCAGGGCACGTGCTTGTCACCGATGCCTTCATTGCGGTGAGATCCAAAACCATTATCAAGCAGGGTTGGGCATTGCAACGCTTCACTTGCTATGATCTTGCTTGTGGGGAATACCTGTTTCATGTAGTCACCGCAAGCGATCGTACCGGCAGAGCCTGTGGTTAACGCCACACCCCGATAATTGTCCTTCGGACCCATGACGCGTTTAAGGACCTCTTCCATGGCGTGACCCGTAATCTCGTAATGCCACATGTAATTACCAAATTCTTCAAACTGGTTAAAGATCATCAGGTCCTGACCCGATTTACGCAGTTCCCAACATTTGTCGAAAATCTCTTTAACGTTCGATTCACTACCTGGGGTAGCGATCACCTCGCTGGCAATCTTTTTTAGCCATTCAAAACGCTCACGCGACATGCCTTCTGGAAGGATGGCAATGGAATCACAAGCCATGAGAGCTGAATCATAGGCGCCACCACGGCAATAGTTACCGGTAGAAGGCCAGACCGCTTTTTGTGTCGTCGGGTCGAACTGACCGGTGATTAACCGAGGAACCAAACAACCATATGCAGCTCCGACTTTATGAGCGCCAGTCGGGAACCACTTACCTACCAAAGCAATCACACGGGCTTTGGTGCCGGTAAGACTGGGGGGGAATTCAATGTAATTGACACCATTAAATTGTCCGCCATTGAGTACGGGTTCATTATGCCAGGTGATTCGGAACAAGTTCCGTGGATGAACATCCCACAAACCAATCGAGCGCAGTTCTTCTTTCACCTTGGCTGGAATTAAATCAGGATTCTTCATCTGAGCGAAGGTGGGCAGGATTATGTTACGCTCGCGCATACGTTTAATCGCGCGTTCCTGTCTGTCTTTGATTACAGTTAAATCAATCTTAGCCATTTTAGGTTCTCTCCATTAATTTTTAGATTCGTCATCAGGCGATTCCACTGTTGTGTACAGGGGGCGCCCTTTGGCTTCATCATAAATTCGGCCAATATACTCGCCGAGAATACCTAAACAGATCAATTGGATTCCCCCCAGGAAAATAACAGCGATCAGTGTCGCTGCCTGCCCACTCAGGAATTGCGATTGCAAAGTTCGCAGAATAATGACCACGATCAGCAAGAGCAGACTTATGGCAGATAACCCGGCTCCCAGCCATGTTGCCAGTTGAAGTGGAAAGTACGAAAAGCTAGTGATGGCGGTCATAGCCAATTTGAGCATCTTCTTGAAAGGGTACTTGGTTTTTCCTGCGTACCTCGCGGCTCGTTTATAGGGCACTCCAACTTGTTTGAAACCCACCCAGGCAGACATCCCTCGCAGGAAACGTTGCCTTTCGCGCATACCGTTCATGACGTTGACTACCTTGCGGTCTAACAGGCGGAAATCACCGGTGTCCATGGGAATCTTAACATCGGTGATCTTGTAGATCATCCTATAGAAAAGCGAAGCTGTTTTTAATTTAAACCAGGTTTCCCCTTCCCTTTCTGTGCGAACAGCATAAACCACTTCATTTCCTTCTCTCCATTTGGCGATCAGTTCCAGGATCACCTCAGGGGGATCCTGCAAATCAGCATCAATCACCACCACGGCCTTTCCCCGCGAATAATCCATCCCTGCGGTAACAGCAATCTGATGACCGTAATTACGGGCAAAGATTACTGGCCGAACTCTTTTATCGTTTTTCGCCAGGGCGCGGATCATTTCGGTTGACCCATCGGTCGACCCATCATCAACAAGGACCAGTTCCCAGGTCTGTCCAGTCTGTTCCATTACTTTGCCAACACGTTGATATAACTCATCCAGGCAATCCTTTTCGTTGTAGACCGGTACAATTACAGTAAATACAGGTTCCATAGAGTTCCTTTGTAATTATTGGTTAAGGTACTTTTTCAGTGAGGTCATGGTGGGTTCAATGACAGGGGCTTCCTTGACTGCCATCATTGCAGCCCGGATGTCTTTGAGACCATTACCGGTGTTAATCACCACCGTTGGTTCATGTGGATCGATTTGTTTATTGGCAAGGGCTTTCTTCATCCCCATATACGAAGTAGATCCAGCAGGTTCCACAAAAATACCGTAAGGCCCCAATTCACCAATTCCGGCGATAATCTCTTCATCCGACACGGTGATATAACTACCGCCAGTCTCTCTTGCCGCCCTGACGGCTCTGACGCCGTCACGCGGCAGATCAACACTAATTGAGTCGGCAATGGTCGTCGCTTCAATTGTGATGATCTTTTCATCGCCGGCAAAGAAGGTATTGGCTACCGCGGCGGATTTTTCTGACTGCACGCCAAAAATTCGTGGCATTTGCTTTAGCCAACCCAGCGTCATCAAATCCTTAAAACCCTTATGCAGGCCGGAAATAATATTCCCATCGCCCACTGAGACGAAAACGTTCAAAGGCAATGAATCATCCGGTAGATTCAGGCAAATTTGCTCCCAAATTTCAAGCGCGGCTGTCTTTTTTCCCTCAGCAGTGAATGGGTTGAATCCAGTGTTACGGCAGTACCATCCAAATTCTCTCGATGCTTCGATCGTTAGATCGAAGGCGGAGTCGTAATTACCGTCTACAAGGATAACCTGAGCTCCATAAATAAGAAGTTGAGCGATCTTTGCCTGTGGAGCTGTTTTCGGCGCAAAGATGATGGCTTTTTGCCCAATTGCCGCTGACATACCCGCAAGCGCCGCTCCAGCGTTTCCGGTGGAAGCAGTAACAACAATATCAGCGCCAATCTCTCTGGCACGAGCGACCACCACCGAACTGGCGCGATCTTTAAAGGACGCGGTCGGGTTCTTACCTTCATCCTTAATCCATAAATGTTCCATTCCCAGTTTCTTCATTAATGCGGGGGGTGTGTAGAGAGGGGTCCAACCCGCGCAGCGTAATGTTGTTCCTTCTCCACCGGGGTCATTCACCGGGAGTAGAGGAAGGTATCGCCACAAAGAGAAATCGGTCCGGGTGGTGATATCTTCAACCTGATACCTGGATTGGATTGATTTGTAATCCAGAACCACATCCAGGTTCCCATCACAATGGGGACAGGTATACATAATTGAAGCTGGCGCGAATTCTTTTCCACAAATTGAGCACTTATAACCAATATATTGACTCATTTCAAATCCTATTCATTTTCGAATGGTATACCAAGCGCTGCTGGAGGTGAGGTCCGCATTGCGCGTAGTACTTTTGAGATCGTTCTACGCACAGATTCCGGTAACCCCGCCAGAGTCCGATCCACCCAATCAGCATTACCGATATTGACGAACAGTAAAGCCAGTATCATCAATGGGAAAGGTGCCACCTGGAGGACGCGCGAATTGACGTTAGGCATCAGAGGTTGTAGGACAATACCCAGGTATTGTAATACAACAAAGAGATACGAACCCAACGCGCCTTTGATGGGATGCCAGCCGCCAAAGATAGTAATTGCCAGGATGATCCAACCAATACCATCCAGACCTGAAAGTTGTCCATTCCACGTTTTTACGCTCAGTGAGTAAAGCGCACCGCCCACACCCACCAAAGCGCCCCCAATGGCTGTGTAAATGTAGCGCAGCCGGTTGACGTTCGCGCCACGGATATAGGCTGCTGAAGGACGTTCACCAATACCTTGAAGCACCAGACCCTGATGCGTTTTGAATAGCCAGATATAACAGACAATAATCAACAAATAACTAAGATATGTCACCAATGTTTGGTCGAACAATATTGGCCCAACAAATGGAATGGATGAAAGTAGAGGGATCTCAATTTGTGGTAACGCCAGTACCGGTTTGCCAACATAAGAGGCGCCGAGAAAATATGCCAGACTTTGGGTCGACATTGCCAGCACATAACCCACCGCGACCTGTGATTGTTTCAGTTCGATGTTCAGTACGGCGATGAGTAACGCAATTAGCGAGCCCACCAGAGCTGCAATGATAAAGCCAAGTAAAAAACTGCCCGTATTGGTGGCTACCACAAACCCCACCATGGCAGTGAGGATCAAGCTTCCGTTTAGCGAAAGGTTCATAACCCCCGCCCGTTCTGTTATTGTTTCGCCGATCACGCCAAATATCACCGGCGCTGACCAGGCAATAATCGAAGCAATACTGTTGATTACCGCGCTGTCCATTTTGCTCCTTTATACTTCTTGGTCAGAATCTTGCGCACGCCATTCATCACCAGCACGAATAAAACCAAAGTACCTTGAATAACACCAGACAGATTTGAATCAAGGTGCATATCCATACCCAAACCCGCGGCACCTTTGGTCAATGCGACAAAAACGAACGCGATGGGCGCAGTTACCAATGGCTGGATATTCGCCAACATGCCCACCATCAAACCCATGTATCCATAACCGCCAGAAATTTTATAATTCAATACATGGTTGAAAGAGGTCACTTGCATGGCACCGGTAAGACCCGCAAATATGCCACACAAAATGAACGACAGCAACATATATCTATTGGTTGGTATACCCAACAAGAAAGAGGATTTATTATTTTTACCAACCGCTTTCAATTTGAGACCAAAATGGGTCCCCTGTAAAACGATGGTTACGATTACCACAGCCACCACTGCGATTCCAAGAGACCATAAACTCAAATAGGATCCAGTTAATTGGGGCATCCAATATTGTGCCGGTAACATTTTCGTGCTTCCATTGGCCACGCCGGTAGGCTTCCACGGGCCATAAACGAGGTAGAGCATTATTGCATGAGCGATGAAGTTGAAACCCAATCCCCCGAAGATCTCATTTACACCGCCAAAATTCTTCAGCAGTCCAACAAGCAAAGCCCAAATCGCCCCTCCAAAGATTCCCGCTAGAATTGAAAGGACAATAACCCATCCACCGGGGACACTTGCCAGATTGCTGGTCGGGTCAGCGAACATGAAAATGCGCATTACCCCATAAGAGAAAATTGCACCAATTTCAATCTGGCCCTCCATACCAATATTCCATAATCCTGCGGTAAAAGTGAACATTAAACCAAGAGAAGCCAAAACCATGGGCACCCAAGATTGTAATACCTGTGTTATGGCATCCATCGAACCCAAAGAGCCTGTATATAGAACTTTGAACAATTTAATTGGATCGGCTTTGATCACAAGGATAACCAAGCAGGTAAAGAGCAAAGCCAGAATCACAGCAATGAATAATGATGAAACCCGGTTGGTCAATAACCAGTAGATCCAATTGGTCCGGTTGGGTTTGGAATTTGTTTCGTGAGTGGTCATCTCCATATCCTTTCGCAATTATTCCCAACCTTTTCCGCCAATCAACTGCCCCAGGTCGTCAACTGTCACTTTGGAAGCATCCAATGGTTTTGAAACCCGACCACCATAGAACACCAGAATTCGATTGCTGTAATTAATGATTTCATCCAGATCAGACGACACAAAGATCACGCTTGCACCTTCCGCGCACCTTTTTTGCATCTTTTGCCAAATATATTGCGCCGATTCGATATCCAAACCACGTGTAGGATGCTCAAGTAAAAGCAATCTCAATGGTTGCCTTAGAAGTGCCAATTCCGCCCGCTGTTGATTTCCACCAGATAACGATTCAATTGTATTTTCGCCTGTGCCTTTGATGTTAAAATCTTTAATCCTAGTTTGTGTCAATTGTTCAGCTGATTTATTGTCAATGAACAAACCTTTCTGTTTCTCCGCAAGGATAAAATGTTCTTTTAAATTTAATCCAGCGATCAGTGCTTCTTCCAAGCGTGCCGCCGGTAAGAATGAGATGCCAGCATCACGAAAAGTGAAATAATGCTTACCGACCAGGTCTTTCTTACTTCCCTTATCATCCTTTATCCAAATATGTCCGCCAGACGGACGGACAAGACCAGCCAGGGTTCGGAGAATGATTGACTGACCCGATCCTTCCATTCCCGCAAGACCAATCACCTCACCCTTGTTAATACAGAAATTGACGTTCTTGATAGGCACACGGATATCATCTATCTTCAGGTTTTCGATTTCAAAATTTGAACAATCCTGAGAGTAAGTACTTCTACTTTTTCTGTCCAGAGTTTTACCAAACATCATCGAAACTAATTTATCGGTATCATAAGGAGGGAGCACTTGTCCTACATTCTTCCCTTGTCTGAATACCGCAATTTGCGAACATAGTGATTCAGCCTCTTCTAGTTTATGCGTGACGAAGAAAATAACTTTTGCCTGCTTTGATAGTAACTTAACCATGGAAAACAACTGCTGTTTTTGCTCTGCCGAAATACCAGTAGTTGGCTCGTCGAGAATCAAGACTTCAGCTCCCAACCATAATAGCCGAAGTATTTCCAATTGCTGTCTCTCACCAACCGTCAAGGAATCAACATAAACATCGGGAGAGATGGTGAAATTGAATTGCCGTTGAAGTTCTTGAAATTCACGAATAACTTTCTTTCTGTTCGGGAACATACCCTCATGGCTACCGGTAATCAGATTATCCAAAACCTTCATGGGTGGAAAATCCAATGGATCTTGATGAAGCATTCCAATCCCCAACCGGACGGAATCTGCCGGAGAGGAAATCACGACCTTTTTTCCTCCAAGTAAGATACTCCCGGAATCCGCCTTGAAAAAGCCAGAGAGGATTTTCATCAGAGTGCTTTTTCCAGCCCCATTTTCACCCAGAATGCCTTGTACTTCACCAGACCGGACGATCATTGAAATATCGTTATTCGCATGGACCTTGCCAAATGTTTTCTGAATGTTCTGTAATTCAACGTCCATCGAACCTCACTCTTATTCGAATAAGGATTTATTGAGGGAAGGCAAGTTCCCTTGCCTTCCCTCCTCAGAACACATTACTTGGAAACACTTTCGCCGGTCATGCCTTCGAGTAACTGCGGCATGTACCAAATTTCTTGATCAGTGGCAACAACACCATCAGCCAGGTAAACAGTTCCATCCTGGTAATTGATCGGGCCAGTCCACAAATTCAAACCACCTGCCAGTTCGGCGATAAAAGCATCAAGTTTGGCGGCTGCATCGGCAGTCAGGCCATCGCTCTTCTTGAAACCTACGGCAGATTTATCTGGATCATTGATGTTAGCCCAATAGGGTGCGCCCCATGTGAATGAACGCTCGTAAGTACCATCCTTTACGGATTGGATTACGGGCAGCATCATGACACCCCAGTTGAAATACGGAACGCCAAGGCATGCTTTCGGAGCGCCATCACAGGCATTTTCATAATCATACTGGACTGCGAAGACCTCCTTACCCTGATCCTGGTATTTCTTTGCTTCGGTAACCGCTTCGGTTGAATCGATTCCGGAGATTACAACATCATAATTGTTATTGAAGAAATCGTCAGCAACCTGCGTAGGATCAAGTGTTGTACCTGGAATATTGAACCAGTTACCAATCCAAACAACTTTGAAGTCCAACGCGGTGGTGTTACCAAGGACATTCTTCCAGCAGTAGTTGGCGCCTAAATAAGCGGCATTTGCCAGACGTCGTGTTTCATCATTGGTCAACGGGCCAAGGAAACCGATTTTGCCGGTCTTGGTGGTCAAGGCGGCTGCGCAGCCAGCCATCATCTTACCGTATTCAATTTGACCCATGATGTCGCTTTCCATCTTCATGGAAGCATCATAGTTCTTGCCTTCTTTCCAGGCGAAATCGCCGGAGAGGAAGATCACGGGAACATCGGGGTGTTTGGCAGAGAATTCGATCACTCCGTCTTTCATGGAATCCGAGTTGAAGATGATGACTTTGGCGCCGCGGGAAAGCAAATTCTCAGCGTATTGGGCAACTGTTGTATTCGGATCAGAGAAGACATTTTCTGCATACAGGAAGGCTGATTTTTCAATGTGGTCGACCACATATTTCACGCCTTCATAGGTTGCCTGCGACCAACCGCCGTCTGAGGCAGGACCAACCAATAGAATACCGATGCAGAATTCATCAGCACCACAGGTGGCTTCCGATGTAGCAGTTGCTGCGGTTTTACCGCAAGCAGTTAATACAAGAGCCATGATAAGGAACAGACTAACAACGAGCCAAGCACGTTTTGAAAACATTATTCTCCTCCTGGGAAATTGAACATTGGTTTTAAAAAACGAAAAACTGGAAGCAAGCTAACTTTGTTAACTTCACCTCCTTTCTTGGCTGAAGTTGCATTTTTATCAAACGAAGAGAATGTTGCAAGCCTGATTTCTATTCTCTTTCAGAAACCATACCCAATATTGTACACAATCAACTCGTCTATACAACTTAAAATATGAATAATTTTAAGGTTCTAGTCTGACATTCTATCAGAATTACAAGCTCTGCCTGTCGTATCCGACAGGCAGAGCAATAGACCACTAATCTTGTACGATCCAGGTACCGGTCTCACCTTTCAAAGCTCGCCCGATGTTTTCTGGGTTTGTAATAAGGGCTTCCTTGCCACCGTTCTCAAGATACATGATGACAGCCTGAATCTTTGGAGCCATCGATCCCTTGGCGAAATGCGTGCCTTCAGCGAGGTAAGCTTTGGCTTCCGACAGGGTGAGGCGGTCAAGCCATTTCTGATCAGGTTTTCCAAAATTGATGGCTACTTTTTCAACAGCTGTCGAGATGACAAAGAGATCAGCCTTGATCAAGCGGGCCAATAGGCTGCTCGCGAAATCTTTATCGATCACAGCAGCGGTACCAATGCAGCCCCCCTTGCCATTATCGATAACAGGAATGCCGCCGCCGCCAACAGTGATAACCACTGTACCTGCATCAATCAATTCCTTGACAGCATCGATCTCAACCACTTCTTGTGGGATTGGGGAGGCAACAACACGGCGCCAGCCGCGACCGGCGTCTTCGACAATATTCCATCCCAACTCAGCTTCACGTTTCTTGGCTTCAGCTTCTTCCATGAAACCACCGATGGGTTTTGTTGGGTTTAAGAAGGCTTTATCGTTCTTATCAACCTTGACCTGGGTAACAACTGTAGCAACAGATTTTTTAATCCCGCGGCTGATTAATTCGTTTTGCAGGGTCTGCTGGATGGCATACCCAATGGCTCCCTGGCTGTCAGCACCGCAAACATCCAGAGGAACCTCGTGCATCCCGGCTGTCTTTGCTGCGATCTCTGATCGTCGCAGGATGAAACCCACCTGTGGACCATTGCCATGACCAATGGCTACATCCCAACCAGCTTCAATCATATCTGCAATATGTTTTGAAGTTTCTGCGGCGGCTGTGTACTGATCTTCAACGGTGACTTTCTTTGGATCAAGAATGAGAGAGTTACCGCCAATTGCGACTACTGCTAATTTTTTTACCATTCGATTACTATCCTTTATATAAATACTTTAGCTCATTGTTAAAGCCATGACCGCTTCCTGAACATGCATGCGGTTTTCGGCTTCATCATATACCACAGACTGTGGTCCATCCATCACGCCGTCGGTAACTTCAATATTACGGTCAGCAGGTAACGGATGCATGTAAATCGCATCCGGTTTGGCAAGCTTCATACGGCGTTCGTCAGTAATCCAGCTCTCATATTTCTTAATGATCTTGGCACCCTCATCCGGATCGGGTGTGTGAACCATGGCTCCCCATGACTTGGCATAAATGATATCAGCGTCTTTGAAAGCCTCGTCCATGTCATCGACAACAGTGAAGTTGGTACCGAATTTCTTGGCTTGTTCACGAGCCTGATCCATGATCTCGGGCATGAGTTTGAATTCAGGTGGATGGGCCAGGACGACATCCATTCCAAAACGTGGCATTTGTAATACAAGCGATTGAGGAACGGACATTGGTTTCTGGTAAGAAGCGGCGTATGCCCAGGAAACAACCATCTTCTTGCGACGCAGATCACGGCCTTTCTTCTCCACGATGGTCATCAAGTCAGCCAGGCACTGGAAAGGATGGTAAATATCACACTGCATATTCAAAATGGGTACTCGGGAGGCCTTGGCAACTTCATTCAAATATCCATTACCAATTCCCCAGTCGACATGGCGAATGGCAATACCATCATAATAACGACCGAATATCTCACCAATCTCTTTGGGTGTATCGCCGTGGCTGATCTGCGTAGTGCGTGATTCAATAAAAGCAGCGTGCCCTCCGAGATGTGCCATGCCGGCTTCGAAGGAGCCGCGGGTGCGGGTACTGCTAAAGAAGAACAGCATTGCCAGCACTTTATCGCGCAGATAGGGGGTAAGTTCATTCAACGCGCGTTTTCGCTTTAAATCAAAAGCAACGTCAAGTACGGTTTCGACTTCCTCTTTTGAGAAATCAAGATCACCAATCAAATCTCGTCCATGTAAAAAGCTTTGCATAATTCCTCCAGTATCCTTTTCCACCTCGGAGAGGGCTAATTCCCTCTCCGGGGTGATTTTGAACTCTACTATTCCATTTTACCCAAAACAAGAGCAAGTAGTGCCATACGCATGACTACACCGTTGAAGGCTTCTTGCCAGTAACGAGACCAGCGGGTGATATCGACATCCGAAGGAATCTCATCCATGCGGGGCAGCGAGTGAAGCAGGATGGCATCAGATTTTGCCTTGGTGCTCAACAACTCACGGGTGATCTTGTAATTCGCGGGGGTCATTCCGTGTTCGCCGGCTTCCTGGCGGCTCTTGGTGTAATCAGGCTGAACGACTGGTTCAACGAGTATGACGTCAGCTTCAGCAATGGCCTGTTCCACGTGTTCTGCTTCTTTGAAGTTCAGGTTGTATTGTTTGAGTTCAGCCTTGAACTCGTCGGTGAGGGTCATTTCGGGGGGAGCTACGTAGGTGATCGGGCAATCAAACTGGGTCAGAGCATAAGATAGAGAGTGCATGGTGCGCATGCGCATATCACCGACAGCGAGCCATTTCAACCCATCGATGGTACCTTTTTCGGTTAGCACAGTGTAGAGATCAGTAAGGATCTGGGTGGGGTGTTCACCCCAACCATCGCCACCATTGATGATGGGAACTGATGACCATTTGGCGGCTTCCATTGGAGCGCCCTGCTGGAAGTGACGCATCACGATGACATCACCGTAGTATTCGAGCATTTTTACGGTATCTTTGATCGATTCCTGATACCAATCACCAGCGCGAGTCATTTTGGCATCAGAGAAACCGGTCACGTGACCGCCAAGGCGGTGCATGGCGGCTTCATGAGCCAGGCGAGTGCGAGTGCTGGGCTGGTAAAAAGCGGTTACCATGGTTTTCTCAGCCAAAAGATCAGAATTGCGGCGGCTCTTGGCAATCGGTGCCATTTCATCCGCGGTTTCGAATACGTGGAAGAACTCTTCACGTTCGAAATCTTTTAATGACAGAATATCACGACCTGCAAAACTACGCATTTTAAATCTCCTATAAAGTGGTTTATTTAATCAATCATCGCTGAAAATTTTCCAGCCAATTAACTTTATATAACGGTTCCTCCTCTCCTGCTACTTATTCCTATCCAAGACCATTCGACTGTTCGACTTTGCGAACGACATGGAAGCGAAAATAACCCGGCAGGAAATAGCTACTTGAATAATCGACAACATGTCCAGATTCATCATACAACCGGGCGATAAACTGAAGCAAAACATCGCCGCGTTGAATCTCCAATTTTTTAGCAATCTCGGCAGAAGCTGAGACTGCCTGAATATCCGTGAAAGATTTACTCAACCGCGGACTACCTTTGCGCAACATCAGGTCAAGCACCGAACCGGTGAAACTAGCAAGTAGATCGGATTCCGGAATCTGATCCTTGGAAAGAATATCTGTCAGGTAAGCCACAGGACGATCGTCTGCCAGAATGACACGAGCAACTTTTAATAGTGGAGTTGCTTCTTGTATATTAAAAACTTCGCTTTCTTCTCTATTGGCAAGTACTTCTGTGACCAGAACTTCGCCCATTGAAACTGGCAAGCCGATTTTCTTCGCAAGAGTTTCAATACTCTCCAGTACTTCCAGCCCGGTGTCGATGATTTTTGCCTGTCCAACCACAAAAGTACCCACACCCTGTCGTCGTCTAACTAATCCCTGCCCTTCGAACGTGCGCATGGCTTCTCGTAACGTTGCCCTCGAGACTCCAAGTAGTTTTGCCAGATCCGGTTCTGCAGGTAGACGACTACCAGCTTCTGCGTTATTGATCAATTGCGCAAGTTCATTTTGCAATCTTTGAAATGGATGATTTGACTCCAATTTTGTTTGCTTTTCTACATCTATCATCATTAGTTTCCTGCTTTCATTTCTCCGCTTCGGTTACGGGTATAAAATCGAAACGGGTTACATCGACCAATCCAAGGTCGCTGATTCTCAATTCCGGAATGACCACCAATGCTAAGAGACTTAACTGCATATTCGGATTATTCAGGCTACATCCACATTTAACATAACCATCTAGCACTGTCGCTGCCTTTTTTGCCACAGCGGCAGCTGATTCGTTCGACATTAAACCTGCAATGGGCAAATCAACTTTCCCTATCACTTTTCCATTCTTGACAACTACCTGACCTCCCCCGCATTCCGCCAGGGAATTTGCCGCGAGCGCCATATCAATCTCATCTGTGCCCACCACGATCATCTGGTGACAATCATGGGCAACAGTTGTTCCAACAGCGCAGTGATCAGTGAACCCGAATCCTGAAACAAATCCTATTTGCATCTTACCTGTGGCAGCATGTCGTTCAATCAGAGCGATTTTCGCAATATCACGCGATGGATCAGCTTTGACCTCTTTGTTTTCGACTGTCATTGAAAATTTCAAATGCCTGGTCGGTGCCTGATTCTCAATCACTCCGATCACATGAGCGGTTACTTTCCCCGTGTCGTCTGTATGATAAACAAAATCATCAGGGGTCAAGGGTCGTTTCAAATGGACGGATTGACACACCCAATCTTCGTAAACAATTGTGGGCATATCGATAAGTAATTTACCATTATGCGCGACTTCGATTCCTTTAGCAAAGACAACCTCTACCTCGAATTTCTTCAAGTCATTCACGATGAGAATATCTGCATATCTGCCCGGAGCTATCAGCCCCATCTCTCTCGATACCCCAAAGTGCTCGGCAGTGTTGATCGTCATCATTTGGATGGCAATGATCGGATCTAGGCCTTGCTCAACCGCATGGCGCAATACCCTATCCATGTGACCCTCATCCACAAGGGTTTGTGAATGGCTATCATCCGTGCATAATATGAAACCACGTGGATCCAGGCCTTTTTCAGTGATGGCTCTCACCTGAGTTGCCACATCATGCCAGGCTGATCCATAACGCATCATCACCTTCATCCCCTGACGTGCCCGGGCTACTGCATCCTCGGTTGTAGTCCCTTCGTGGTCATCCTGCGGCCCCCCTGCCAGGTAACCATGGAAAGGTTTGCCCAAATCCGGTGACGCATAATGACCGCCGATGACTTTCCCTGCGCAGCGGGTGGCAGACATCTCTGCGTGAACTTTATCATCACCCATAAACACACCTGGGAAATTCATCATCTCACCCAACCCGATTATTCCCGGCCAGGTCATGGCTTCAGTTATTTCAATCGGTCCTAAAACCGCTCCGGGAGTTTCGAATTTTGGGGCTGAGGGGACGCAAGATGGCATCTGTACAAACACATGGATGGGTTGTCTGGCTGCTTCATCGACCATCAATCTGACACCACGCAGACCAAAAACATTGGCGATCTCATGCGGATCGACAAACATGCCTGTCGTACCGTGGGGAACAACCGCCTTGACGAATTCGGTGACGGTTACCATCCCCGATTCCACGTGCATGTGGCCGTCCAGCAATCCCGGTACCAGGTACCTTCCTTTGGCATTGATCACTCGCGTCTGCTTACCGATCGTATGAGTAGCGTCCTCGCCTACATAAGCGATACGACCGCTGCGAATGGCGATATCAGTCCCTGGGATGATCTCGCCGGTCTGGACACAAACCCATTTACCATCGCGAATCACCAGGTCAGCCGGTAATCGCCCCATGGCACAGTCGACGAGTTCACGAGCGTTTTGAAGCCAGAATGAATCCATTCCCATTTAGTACACCATCCGGTGATCCATTTGAATTATGAATTCCATTTCTATCCTTCGAGCAAGCGCCGTGCGGCCCGGTTATGTTTTTCAACATGCCTCGGTACATCTAAACCAACCAGTTTGCCGTTCTGGACCACTGTTTTTCCGTGGACAACATTCAGATCGACTCCCTGAGGTTGGCAGAAAACTACGGCTGCCAGGGGATCATGCAGTGCGCCGGCGTAATCCAGACGATTCAGGTTGATTGCTATAAAATCTGCGCATTTTCCAACTTCGAGAGAACCGATGTCATTGCGACCAAGTACACTCGCTCCTCCCCGTGTTGCAAGTTCCAAAGCCTCTCGGGCGGTTAATATCTCGCTGCCCGTGGAAGACAAAGATGCTCCTTCTAATCCAGCGCGTAATCTAGCCAGGAGCATCGCCTGACGCGCTTCAGCCAATAAATGTGAACCATCATTGCTGGCTGAGCCGTCCACGCCCAGGCCAACTTTTACACCAGCTTTCATAAATTCACGTAGCGGAGCGATTCCTGAAGCCAGACGCATATTTGACGATGGACAATGGGCTACGCCACAACCCTCGCGGGCATAAACATCGACTTCTTCTTTTGAGACATGGACCGAGTGAGCGAACCATACATCCTTTCCCACCCAATCCACAGACTGCATATAGGCGACCGGTTTATAACCAAATTTCTCAATCGTGAATTGTTCTTCATCCTCGGTTTCTGCCAGATGCGTGTGAAGGTGAACACCATACTTACGCGCCATTTTGGCAGATTCCTTCATCAATTCACCGGTAACACTGAAAGGTGAACACGGAGCCAGAACGATCTGCACCATCGCGCCTGGTTTCGGATCATGATACTTTTGAATTACCCGTTCAGAATCTTCGAGGATCTTATCTTCTGAATCTACTACGCTGTCAGGGGGCAATCCGCCTTTGCTTTGGCCAAGGCTCATCGAGCCGCGTGAAGCTTGCAAACGGATCCCCACTTCTACTGCCGCGTCGATCTCATCATCGAGCTTTGAACCATTCGGGAACAGGTAAAGATGATCAGAAGCGGTCGTGCAACCCGAAAGAGCCAGTTCGGCTAATGCTGTTTGAGTCGAGATTCGAATATCTTCCGGAGTCATCCGCGCCCAAATCGGGTAAAGAGTGGTCAGCCAGTTGAATAAATTGGCATTTTGTGCCGCCGGAACAACCCTTGTCAAAGTTTGATAGAAATGATGGTGCGTGTTCACCAAACCGGGGAGGACAATATGATCGGTCAGGTCGATGACTTCATCGGCATTTTGGGTGAGATCACCCGTCTTTCCAACCTGTTCAATGAATCCATCGCGAATAAAAAGACCACCATCCGGAATTTCCCGGCGGTGGTCATCCATGGTCACAAGTAATTGAGCATGCTTGATCAACAGAGTGGTCATCTTTTTTCGATCCTGTGCCAAATGTAAATAAATAAATGGATGGACTTGTCAGACAATTACACAATCAGTTTAACACTTTTTCTGTAATTGTCAATTGTCAGACAATAAGTAATTATGAATAAAACGGCAGGTTTTGTAGCCAGCCATTCGTCAATTATCAATCTGCGAGTTCAGCAGCGTGAAGAGTGCTTTTTAGTAGCATGGCAATGGTCATTGGCCCAACTCCGCCAGGTACCGGCGTGATCGCTCCGGCAACCTGGGCAGCTTCATCATAAGCTACATCTCCCACCAACCTGTACCCTTTTGGACGGCTGGAATCTTCTACACGATTGATCCCCACGTCAATCACCACCGCGCCAGGTTTGATCCAATCTCCACGTACCATTTCCGCTCTGCCAACTGCCGCTACCAACACATCCGCCTGGCGAACAACATTTGCCAGGTCTTTGGTGCGAGAATGGCAAATCGTCACCGTCGCATTGGCGCGTACCAACAACAATGCCACCGGCATTCCCACAATATTCGATCTACCCAAAACAACCGCATTTACTCCCTCGAGCGTCGGAAGCTCGCGGTTAAGCATGTACATCACCCCTGCTGGTGTGCATGGCACAAAAAAGGGATCACGCCCTTTTTGCGCCAACCGTCCGATATTGACTGGATGAAAGCCATCGACATCTTTTTCGATCGAGATCAACCTGAGTACATCTTCCTCGATCAACCCTTTTGGAAGGGGCAATTGAACCAGGATGCCGTTCACCCGGGGGTCTTTGTTCAACTCGGTTACCAGATTTTCGACCTCTTTTTGGCTGGCATTCTCAGGTAACTCATGACCAAATGATTCAATCCCAACCTCTGCACACGCTTTTTGTTTTGACTTTACATAAGATTGCGATGCCGGGTTCTCCCCCACCAAGACAGTAGCCAGTCCCGGGCGGGGTTTTCCAGCTTTTACTCGCTTGTCGACAATTGTCGCAACTTCAATACGAATTTGCTCGGCAATTGCTTTTCCATCGATCACTCTCGCAGGCATAGGTCATCCTTTCAAAAGTCTTTTTTAAATATTATACAATCGAGGGCAAATATGGTCTTGATATCTTCTAAAATTTGAAGCCCTCCTCATGGTAGAATTACCGCAAATGAAATCTGTATGTACATTGGAGTGAACTTATGAGCAAATTGTGCGTTGTAGGGACCGGGTATGTTGGCTTGGTTACCGGGACTTGTTTCGCGGACCTGGGCAATGACGTGACCTGTTTGGACGTGGACCATACCCGTATTGAAAAACTGAAACAGGGTCAAATGCCAATCTATGAGCCTGGGCTCGAGCAGCTTGTTGAACGCAACGTTCAAGCTGGCAGGCTCCGCTTCAGCACCGATTACCCCGAAGCGCTGGCAAATGCAGAATACGCGTTTATCGCCGTGGGCACACCCTCCGGAAATGATGGAGAGGCCGACCTTCAATACGTCCGCGCTGCTGCGGAAGCCATCGCCGATCATGTTGATTGGCCAATTATCGTCATCAATAAATCCACTGTTCCCGTCGGTACCGGAGACTGGGTGGCGGATGTGATCAAGGAAAAGAGGGGAAATCGCCCTCTCGAATTCAGTGTCGTCTCCAATCCGGAATTCCTTCGTGAGGGATCCGCGATCAACGATTTCATGATCCCCGATCGTGTTGTTCTTGGCAGTTTGCACAAAGAAGCCGCTGAAAAAGTGGCTGCGCTCTACCAACCTCTTCGTTGTACCATCATGATCACAGATTTACGGACAGCAGAAATGGTGAAATACGCATCCAATGCGTTTCTTGCTACCCGTATCTCTTTTATTAATGAAATCGCAAATATTTGTGAAGAACTTGGCGCGGATGTATCAGAAGTCGCCCGTGGAATGGGCTACGACAAGCGCATCGGCCCAAGTTTCCTCGATGCTGGCTTGGGCTGGGGTGGATCTTGTTTTCCAAAGGATGTGAAAGCGTTGGAACACATGGCCGTATTGCACGGTACCCATCCTCAATTATTGCAGGCAGTGATGGAAATTAATCGCAATCAGCGCCGCCGTGCTGTGATGAAATTACGCAAAGCGTTGGGCAGCTTGCAGGGCAAGACAATCGGTGTGTTAGGTATCTCCTTCAAACCAAATACGGACGATATTCGCGACGCCCCTGCTATTGAAATAATCCACTTGCTACAAAATGAAGGCGCTCGAATTCGTGCCTATGATCCTCAGGCAATGGAAAATGCTGCCAAGGTATTCTCACACGTTGAGTTGTGCGACAATGCTTATTCTGTTGCAGAAAATGCAGATGCGCTCCTTCTGGCCACGCAGTGGAATGAATTTTCACAACTCGACTTCACCAAAATCCACGATGCCATGAAAACTCCCGTGCTGCTCGATGGGCGAAACCTTTGGGACGCGGACACTATGAAAAAGCTGGGCTTTAAATATATCGGTATGGGTCGCGCGGTCAACGGCAATACCGGAAAAGATTAACTTTAGAGATGATTCGAAAAAAATCCAGTGACTTCACTGGATTTTTTTGTATAGGGTTTTTGCTCTACAGATAGAATATCGAGGGGATTATTGCTAGAATGATAAGAAAGAGACGGAGGATCTAATGTCAATTTATGAATTCAAGGTAAAAGCTGCTTCAGGGAAAGAAATATCCCTTGCAGATCACAAGGGTAATGTTCTTCTTATTGTTAATACTGCCAGTAAATGTGGATTCACTCCTCAATACGAAGACCTGCAGAGGCTTTATGAGAAATACCACGCCCGGGGTCTGGAGATTCTTGCATTTCCATGCGATCAATTCGCTCACCAGGAACCCGGTTCAGATGATGAGATTCAAACTTTTTGTAAAGTAAACTACGGAGTCACTTTTCCCATATTCTCCAAGATCGAGGTCAATGGCAAATCCGCGCACCCGTTATTTAAATATCTAAGATCACAGAAAAAGGGATTATTGGGTAACAACATCAAATGGAATTTCACAAAATTTTTAATTGACCGAAATGGGAATTTCATAGATCGATACGAACCGGTTGTGAAACCATTTGAAATGACTTCTGTTATTGATTCGTTGCTCTGAAAACACAGATTAAACGCATTCACCGGCGGAGGAGAGCGCCGGTGAATTGCTTTAATCCCTAAAAGGAGAGACATGAGATTGGGTTCCCGTTTCCCAATACATTAATGATGATACGGGAATTGCCTTGGGAAAAGCTTTGAAATATTTAATAATTTGATTAACTTTTAAGGGAACCGTACAAATGGCTGACTTGTAACTGCAATAATTAATTCATAAAAGTCTTTGGAGGCTATAAATATGAACATTGGCGCTTGGATCGTAATTAGACTGGTAGCAGGATGGCTTGCCAGTAAAGTGGTCAAAGGACACGGTTCCGGATTGGTCAGCAATTTGATCATCGGAGTTGTTGGTGCCCTTTTAGGTGGTTGGATTGCTGGTTTCCTGCACCTTGGTGTGGCAGTCACAGGGTTGAACTGGACCTCTCTGTTGGTCGCCTTCGGTGGAGCAGTAATCTTGCTTCTGATCATTAGGCTAATCCGCAAGCATTGATTTACTATAAAAAGCCCTCGCGCATTGCGAGGGCTTTTTATTAGCTTCAAGTCAACTTACTTAATTTCTTGATGATGTAATTTCAAGTAATCCTGTAAAAATTTACCCGTATACGAGTTCTCCGCCTCACAAATTTGTTTTGGCGTACCACATGCGATCAGCTCCCCGCCACGGTCTCCACCTTCTGGTCCGAGATCAATGATGTAGTCAGCCACCTTGATGATATCCAGGTTATGTTCAATGATCAGTACCGAATTCCCAGAATTCACCAAACGCTGCAAAACATCGATCAACATGTGGACATCAGCGGCATGCAAGCCAACTGAGGGCTCATCCAATACGTAGAGCGTTCTCCCGGTCGCCCGTCTTGACAGTTCCCTGGCCAGTTTGACACGTTGCGCCTCACCTCCGGACAGGGTTGTTGCCGGTTGTCCAATCTTGACATATCCCAACCCCACTTCCTTCAATACCTGCAACTTGGATTGAATCGATGGAATGTTCGTGAACAAATCCAGTGCTTTTTCGACTGTAGTATCCAATAAATCGGCAATGGATAACCCTTTGAACTTAATTTGCAGAGTCTCGTGGTTAAAGCGGGCACCATGGCAGACATCGCACGGTACGTAAACATCCGGCAAGAATTGCATCTCGATGCGTAACTGCCCCTGCCCCTGACAGGCTTCGCAGCGTCCGCCGTGGATGTTGAAAGAAAAGCGTCCGGAATTGTACCCACGCATTTTACTTTCGGGTAAGCCTGCATACAGCTTGCGGATTTCGTCGAATATACCAGTATAAGTGCCTGGGTTTGATCGCGGTGTACGGCCAATTGGCGATTGATCGATATTAATCACTTTGTCCAGATACTCTAAGCCTTCGATCTTTTCGAATCTGCCTGGTTGAGTATGGGCACGGTTAAGCTCTTTAGCAAGGAGATTGTAGAGCACATCCACCATCAGGGTGGATTTACCAGAGCCGGATACCCCAGTGATGCAGACAAATTGCCCGAGTGGAATCTCGACGGTAAGGTTCTTCAGGTTGTTCTCGGTCGCTCCGATGATCTTGAGCATCTTGCCATTGCGTGGGTGCAGTCTCTTCGGAAGGGGTACTTGTTTTCGACCAGAGAGATACGCGCCAGTCAGGCTTTTTGGGTGAGTTAAAATTTCTTCGACAGTTCCCTCCGCCACGACTTCACCGCCATGCTCGCCCGCTCCTGGACCGAGGTCAAGGATCCAATCCGCAGAGCGGATGGTTTCTTCGTCGTGCTCCACCACCAGAACACTATTCCCCTGGTCACGCAGATGTTTCAGAGTCTCAAGCAAACGGCCATTATCGCGTGGGTGTAAACCGATGGAAGGTTCATCCAGCACGTATAGCACACCCATCAGGTGAGAACCGATCTGAGTGGCCAAACGTATACGTTGGGCTTCACCGCCTGAAAGCGACCCAGCCGGCCGGTTGAGCGTAAGGTAATCCAGCCCAACATCCACCAGGAAACCCAACCGCGCTACGATCTCTTTAAGGATACGATCAGCAATAATGATCTGGCTCTTGGTTAGAACCTTACCGGGTTCGGATAATTTCTTCGCAAATTCAAGTGTTCGATTCACAGGCCAGGTGGTGACTTCCACGATATTGTGACCATCAATAGTCACTGCCATGGCTTCAGGGCGTAAACGGTCACCCTTACAAGTTGGACAGGGTCGATCGCTCATAAATTCACTGATCTTGTTGCGAATGTACTCGGAGTTCGTCTCCCGATAACGCCGTTCTAGGTTTGGGATAACGCCCTCGAAAGCAGCCTGGAAAGTAGTTTGACGTTCATTCCTGCCTTCCATTTTGACTGTGAGCGCTTCCTTGCCAGTCCCGTACAGGATCAGGTTGAGTTTCTCTTCGCTTAGTGAACTGACCGATGCGTCCAGATCGATATGGTGCGCCTTAGCAACGGCTTCGACCATCTGCCAGTAGTAACCACCCTGATCGCGCGGGCCGTTCCATTCGAGGGCAATAATGGCTCCGTCGTTCAGAGAACGATCACGATCCGGGATGAGCATCTCTGGATCGATCTCGAGTTTACTGCCCAGACCCTGACAATCGGGGCAGGCACCGTGCGGGGTGTTGAACGAAAAAGTACGCGGTTCGATTTCGGGAATACTGATACCGTGCTCCGGACATGCCAGATGCTCCGAAAAATGGATGTCTTCGTTGGGTTCCACCGAAAGGTTCTGAAGGGTCAGATAACCTTCCCCAACTTTCAAGGCAGTCTCAACGGAATCGGTCAAACGAGAGCGGAAGGTTCTCCCTTCCTCGGTCTCTTCTGATGAGCGAATCACCAGACGATCTACCACCGCCTCGATGGTGTGTATCTTGTAGCGATCAAGTTCGATCTCCTCTTCGAGACCATAAACTTTATTATCAATACGGACACGTATGAACCCGGCTTTACGAATTTCATCCAGAACTGCCTGGTAAGTGCCTTTGCGCGCCCGGACGATTGGCGCCAGGATCAGCAGCTTGGTTCCTTCAGGCATCTTTTGGATCTTCTCGACAATTTCCTGGGCGGATTGTTTTTCGACGACACGACCGCAGATCGGGCAGTGCGGAATGCCCACGCGCGCGAAGAGCAAACGCATGTAATCATAGATTTCGGTTACTGTGCCAACGGTCGAACGCGGGTTGTGCGAGGTGGATTTCTGGTCGATCGAAACCGCCGGCGACAGACCATCGATCGAATCGACGTCCGGTTTTTCCATTTGCCCAAGAAATTGGCGAGCATACGCTGAGAGAGACTCAACATATCGGCGTTGTCCTTCAGCAAAAATCGTATCAAAAGCCAGTGAGGATTTTCCCGAACCCGAAAGCCCGGTGATCACCACCAGCTTGTCGCGCGGGATTTCGACAGTGATATTTTTAAGGTTGTGAGAGCGAGCGCCAACGACACGAATACAGTTAGAGGTCATAATTAATCCATTTGAACAAATTTTCTACATCCCCATTCTATCACAAAAATCAAGCCGTGATTATATCATCCTTATAAATTCATCAATTTTTCCAGTTGTTTATGAATTTGCCTATTTAGATAATTATTGTATAATATATCATAAATAAGGAGCTGCCATGAAGAATGTCTCTGAACCCCGTGTAAAGATCGCAATTGTCGGTGTAGGTAATGTCGGAGCAACGTTTGCCTATGCCCTGCTAGGCAGTGGATTGGCATCCCAGATTGTGTTGATCGATAACAACCAGGCACGCGCTGAAGGCGAAGCCATGGATCTCAATCATGCCGTTCCTCTCACCCACTCCACCAGCATCCGTGCCGGGACTTATGCAGACTGCGCTGGCGCAGCCATTACCGTGATCACCGCTGGATCAGCTCAAAAACCTGGCGAAACTCGACTTGATCTGGTCAAACGCAACTACGCCATTTTCCAATCGATCATTCCTCAGATTGTCCAGGCGAACCCCGATGGCATCCTGCTAATCGCTGCCAATCCGTTGGACGTGTTGAGTTACGCGGCAATGAAATTGTCTGGTCTGCCTGCCAACCGCGTCATCGGTTCTGGTACGATTCTCGACACCGCCCGCTTCCGTTACCTGCTCAGCCAGCATGCCGGAGTAGACCCGCGCAGTGTGCACGCCTACATTATTGGCGAACACGGCGACAGCGAAGTACCCGTCTGGTCGCTGGCCAACATCGCCGGCATGAACTTGACTGATTACTGCAAGATGAACTGCGAATCATACGATGAACAGGCATATGAACGTATCTTCGAAAATACCCGCGACGCAGCTTATCACATCATTGAACGTAAAGGAGCCACCTTCTACGGCATCGGCATGGGGTTGGTACGAATTTGTGAAGCCATCCTACGGGGGCAAAACACTGTTCTCTCCGTTTCCACGTTGATCAACGATTATTACGGAATTGACAACGTTTACCTTAGCCTTCCCTGTGTCATTGGCCACGATGGGGTTAAAAAATTTATGCGTCTTCCTTTGAATGAAAAAGAGGTAGCCGGCTTGCAAAAATCAGCCACAATCCTGAAAGACACCATACAATCAATTGGGTTGTAAAAAATCCGTCGTAAAAAAAGGGGAATTCCATCGAAAATTTTGGCAACTATACATCGCACAGACTGTATAATAATTCAAAACTCTTATGAAAAGGAAGATATATGGCCATCGCTAGCAAGACTCAATCAGAAAGCATGATGGAACATCGCCGGGCAATTTCCGCCTGGACGATGTACGACTGGGCAAATTCAACCTTTGCTACAACAATCATGGCAGCCGTTTTCCCGGTTTACTATGCCACCCTTGGCGCTCCTGGTGACGCTGGCGCCCTCATGACCAGCCGATGGGGATTCACTACGGCGATTGCCGCTCTTATCGCCGCTGTGATCAGCCCGATCCTCGGCGCGGTGGCTGATTTCCGTGGTTCCAAGAAAAAATTCCTCGGCTTCTTTATGGGACTTGGCGTGATTTCCACTGCCCTTCTCTTCTTTACAACCGGTGAAGGATCATGGTTCATCGCTTCGATCATTTTCATCTTTGCCAATATCGGTTTTGCTGGCAGCCTTGTTTATTACGACGCGCTTTTACCCCACGTCGCCAACGCAGACGAGATCGATCAGGTTTCTTCCAAAGGCTACATGATGGGTTATATCGGCGGTGGTTTACTCCTAGCGATTAACCTGGTTATGATCATGTTCGTTCCTACCTGGGTTCCCTCATTGACCACTGGTCTAATGACCCGTCTCTCGTTTATTACTGTTGCCATTTGGTGGTTGGGTTTTACTATCCCGCTGTTTCTACGTGTTAAGGAACCTGAACGTCGCATCGATGTAGGTGAAGATGAAGCTCACCCCATCCAGGCCAGTTTCAAACGGTTGGGGCGTACCTTCTCCGAATTGAAGAAATACCGTGACCTTTCCCTTGGGTTACTTGCTTTCTGGGTTTATGCCAACGGCATTGGCACCATCATCACCATGGCCACAATCTACGGCAAAGAATTGAATTTTAGCAATACTACATTGATCGGCACCCTATTGATGGTCCAATTCCTGGCCGCGCCATTTGCTTATCTATTCGGCTGGTTGGCAAAGAAACTCGGCACTAAGAAATCGATTTACCTCAGCTTGGCCATCTATTCATTGATTGCCATCGCTGGGTTCTTCCTTTATCATGAATGGCAATTCTGGGCGCTCGGTGCAGCCGTCGCTACTGTCCAGGGCGGCAGCCAGGCTTTAAGCCGATCGATGATCGGTAAAATGATGCCGAAGAGCAAGTCCGCTGAATTCTACGGCTTCTTCAGTGTTTTCGAAAAATTTGCCTCCATCCTCGGCCCGTTGATCTTCGGCGTGGTTTCGCGCATCATGAATCAATCACGCTGGAGTATCGCCTCGTTGATCGTCTTCTTCATTGCTGGCGTCATTATTTTGACTCAGGTCAACATGGAACGCGGCGCAAAAGTCGCGTTGGAAGAAGAATCACAGATGGTTGCTGCTGAGTAACCAAAAAAAATTAAGAATAAAGGGGCCTTCGTTTGAAGGCCTCTTTTCATTTACTTCGTTACTTCATAAAGCTCCAGCAGCACGCCACCAGTGGATTTCGGATGGATGAATGCCATCTTACGTCCGGGCATCACCTTGGGTTCCTCATCAATCAGGCGCACACCTTTTCCTTTCAGGTTCGTTAGCATGGCTGAGATATCATCAACCTCGATACATAGGTGATGGATACCACCGCCGCGTTCTGCGATGAATTTGTTGATTGGCGCGTCTTCTGAAGCCGGGTAGACCAGCTCCACGTCGCTATCACCTACTGGTAAAAACGCCACTTTGGATTTCGAGCTGGGCACGTCCTCCACGTGGTCAAGTTCAATTCCCAAAATATCACGCCAGAACTTGAGGGCTTCGTCGACGTTGGCAACAGCGATACCGACATGATTGATCTTCGTAACTTTAGCCATTTTCTCTCCTATGCTTTCAGCCCCAAACGGGCGGTTGGTATTCACCCCAAGACTTACGCAGTACACCACAGATTTCACCCAGGGTGAGGTCGCTTTCCACGCAGGTGATTAAAAGGGGCATCAGATTATCATTCTTCTTCGAGGCAGCTTCGAGCGTGCCCAGTAATTCAGTGGCTTTGACAGCGTCACGCTGATTTCTCAATTCTTCCAGGCGCTTCTTTTGATTGGCTTCGATGGAGGGATCGACCTTAAGACGTTCAAGCTCCATTTTTTCTTCTACCTGGTAGGCGTTGACGCCCACCACGATTTGTTCTTTCTTCTCGACCGCGAGCTGTGCCTTGTAAGCGGCATCGGAAATCTCGTTCTGCATGAACCCCTTTTCAATAGCCGCGAGAGCACCACCCAGATCATCGATGCGCCTGATGTACTCCATGGCACGGGTCGCAATCTCGTCCGTCAGGTATTCGACCACGTATGATCCGGCCAACGGATCGATGGTATCGGCAATACCAGATTCGTTTGCAATGATCTGCTGGGTACGCAGCGCTGTGCGGACCGACTTCTCGGTGGGCAACCACAGGGCTTCATCCATCGAGTTAGTATGCAGCGATTGCGTGCCTCCCATTACAGCAGCCAAAGCTTGCAGGGTGACGCGAACAATGTTGTTTTCGGGCTGCTGAGCGGTGAGTGTGGAGCCGCCAGTCTGCGTATGGAAACGTAACATCATCGACTTTGGGTCTTTGGCGCCAAAGCGTTCGCGCATGATTTGCGCCCACAAGCGCCTCGCCGCGCGGAACTTGGCGACCTCTTCAAGGATGTCGTTGTGAGCGGCAAAGAAGAATGAGAGTTGCGAAGCGAATTGATCCACTTCAAGACCAGCCGAAATGGCAGCTTTGACGTACTCAATGGCATCGGCCAAAGTAAAGGCCACTTCTTGCACAGCGGTGGAACCCGCCTCGCGAATGTGATAACCCGAAATGCTGATGGTATTCCAACTAGGTACGTCTGTCTTGCAGAATCGGAAGATGTCAGTGATCAGACGGAGCGAGGGTGCTGGTGGAAATATGTACGTGCCACGGGCCACGTATTCCTTGAGGATATCGTTTTGAATCGTACCACGCAATAACTTGGAATCCACTCCCTGACGTTTTCCAACAGCGATGTACATTGCCAAAAGCACCGCGGCAGGAGCGTTGATGGTCATACTGGTTGAAACCTTATCCAGCGGGATCTGATCAAAGAGGGTTTCCATGTCTTTCAGTGATGAGATGGACACGCCCACCTTGCCTACCTCTCCGAGAGACATGGGGTCGTCAGCGTCGTAACCGATCTGTGTGGGCAGGTCAAACGCTACCGAGAGTCCAGTCTGCCCCTGTTCGAGTAAATAGCGGTAACGCTTGTTGGATTCCTCAGCGCTAGCGAAGCCGGCATACTGGCGCATCGTCCAAAAACGGCTGCGATACATAGTCGGTTGCACGCCGCGCGTGAATGGATATTCGCCGGGGAACCCCAATTTCTCCATGTAATCGAACTCAGAGGGAATGGCCGCGTCAGGCAGTGGAATGCCGGAAGGCGTGGTGAATGGATCCTTCCTCTCTTTGAACTTCTGGGAGACTGGTTTAATGACCTTCTCCTCCCAACGTGCTTTCTCCTCATCGAGACTCATAATTACCTCGTGTGCAAAATTTGGGACGCTCTCAAAGTATACCTTAAGTGTATATCGGTTCGTCTTGTATACATCGGAAAAAGATAACCGATAATCAAGAGATTTGTCAGATTCAAACTTGGCTCTTCACGATTTTTTGAAAAAAGTATGCTATAAATAACTGAGAGGATAATGCGCTTGATAATGGCAAATATTATTGGATGTCGAATGAGATGGATCCCGGATCCCCCAACGCTTCTTCAGGACAACGTTGAGATATCGCATTATTCTCAAAAAGAGCTGGATCAGCTTTCTATTCATACTACTGACCATCCTCAGGGATAACCCTAAGACGAATTTTTGTTTGATCAGTGATTGGAGAGCAGCCAGGCTGCTCTCCAATTATTTGGAGGATAGATGCCTAAGACCCTGATTCTCGCCGCTCTAGGCGAATGTGTTCATATAGCCGGAATTAGTAAGGTACAACGTTTAGCTGAATCTGTTGGTTGGCGTACAGTGATGCTTGGTCCTGCAGTTCGGATTGAACAGGTGATTGCATCCGCGAAAGCGGAAAAAGCTGATCTAGTAGGTATTTCCTACCGGCTAACTCCGGAGACAGGTGAACGACTTCTGGCTGAATTCGCAGAAGCAGCGGATGACTTGCACAATAACGGCGTTCGTTTTGCTTTTGGAGGCACACCAACACTCGCTGAAAGAGCCAGAAATATGGGTTTCTTCGAAAAGGTGTTTATGGGCGGCGAACCAGAAAGTGAGGTTGTGAACTATCTTTCAGGGAAAACAGAACCCGCTAAACCGGTTGTTTCTTTCCCTGATCGGGCGATCGATCGAATCAAATGGAGGTCCCCTTTTCCACTTCTTCGCCACCATTTTGGATTACCTACAATGAATGAAACACTGGCGGGGATCGCGCAGATAGCTGACGCTGAAGTTTTGGATGTGATCTCACTTGGAATCGATCAGGATGCGCAAGAAAACTTCTTTCACCCGGAGCGCCAGGAGCCGCGCCGAAAAGGCGCTGGTGGAGCACCGGTCAGATCACGAGAGGATTATGCGGCATTGTTCGCAGCAAGCCGACGCGGGAATTTCCCATTAATGCGAACGTATTCAGGAACAGATGATTTTATCCAACTCGCTGAAATGTATGTAGAGACCATCAACATCGCCTGGTGCGCCATTCCCCTTTTCTGGTTCAACCGCATGGATGGACGCGGGCCCTGGGATCTCGAAGGCTCGATCGCGCAGCATCAACTGGTGATGCAATGGTACGGACATCAGGATATACCGGTGGAGTTGAATGAACCACATCATTGGGGAATGAGGGACGCACCCGATGTGGTATCGGTGGTGGCTGCTTATCTTTCAGCGTACAATGCCAGAGCTTTCGGTGTGAAAGATTACATCGCCCAATTCATGTTCAACAGTCCGCCGGGGCTATCAGACGCAATGGATCTTGCGAAAATGCTGGCGATCATAGAACTGATAGAGCCGCTCGCGACAAAGGATTTTAGAATCTGGAGACAAACCCGCACTGGCTTGCTCAGTTATCCACTCGATCCGGCTGAGGCCAGAGCCCACCTGGCTGCCAGTATCTACGTTCAGATGGCACTTCACCCCCACATCGTCCATGTGGTTGGTCACACTGAGGCCCATCATGCCGCAACAGCTGATGATGTGATCGAAGCCTGCACCATGGCACGCCGTGTAATCGAAGGTTCGTTACGCGGTGCGCCAGATATGACCTCTGATCCAAAAATCCTTCGTCGAAAAACTTTATTGGTAACAGAAGCGCAAAGCATCCTGGAAGCAATCCGACAACTTGGTTCCAAGGCTAATCCAGACCCGCTAATAGATCCTGCAGTTTTGGCGAAAGCAGTTACCAGCGGCATTCTGGACGCTCCTCAACTCAAAGGGAATCCTTTTGCAAGGGGGATGATCCAGACACAGATCGTAGATGGCGCGTGTGTCGCGTTTGAACGATCTACCATTGTAGAATGAACCGGCCGAGGAATCGAGCCTGTTCAGAAGGAGATGAAAATATGAATAATAAGACCAACTACACAGTAATCGGTGCCGGTCACGGCGGTAAAGCCATGGCAGCCCACCTGGCGATGATGGGATTCCCGACTACCCTCTTTAACCGTACACCCGAGCGGGTGTCAGCGATAAAAGAATTAGGCGGTATTGATCTTGAAAGCCAGGATAATACGCTCAAAGGGTTTTGTAAATTAGAGCGCGTTACCTCCAATATGGCTGAAGCCCTGGATAAAGCCGAAATGGTGATGGTCGTTGTTCCTTCGTCAGCCCACGCCGATATCGCAAAGGCAGCCGCGCCTTACTTAAAACCAGGGCAGATAATCATCTTGCACCCGGGGCGTACTTGTGGAGCCATTGAGTTTGCCAAGGTATTACGCGATGAAGGCTGTAAAACTGAAGTGATCATCGCAGAAGCAGAAACCTTTATTTATGCCTCCCGATCCGATGGACCTGCTGAAGCACGCATCTTTCGTATCAAAGAAGCCGTACCCCTGGCAGCTCTCCCTGCGTCAAAGACCCGGCTGGTTCTTGAAAAATTACACGAAGCCTATCCCCAGTTTATCGATGGAGTCAATGTACTGCAAACCGGTCTAAACAACATGGGAGCGATCTTTCACCCGGCTCTGACCATTTTGAATACCGGTCGGATCGAATCGACAAACGGCGATTACCAATTCTACATCGATGGAGTAACACCCTCGGTCGCCCGTGTGCTCGAAGTACTTGACCGGGAACGGGTAACCGTGGCTTCATCAGTCGGAGTTCGAGCACGGACCGCCCTCGAGTGGTTGAAATTGGCCTACGATACCACCGGCGAAGATCTGCATGAAGCCATCCACAACCAACCGGGATATTATGGCATCAAAGCTCCTCCAACCATGAACCATCGATACCTGTTCGAAGACGTACCGATGAGCCTTGTCCCGATCGCTTCCCTGGGACAGCGATATGGTGTTTCGGTCAAAGCCATGGACTCCATCATCCGTCTGTGTTCGATCATTCACAAGACTGATTACTGGCGCAGAGGAAGAACGATCGACAAGTTGGGTATCGATAACCTGAGCGTGACCGAGCTCACAGAATATGTAAATACCGGAACGCTTCCCGGAGCAAGCCGATGAAGATTCTGATATTCAATAATCCTCCGCCGGATCGGATTGACCATGATCGAGAGCGTTTTTCATCCATGGTATCTATCCTGGGGAGCATTGGTTTGTCCGCTGAATATCGAAAGGTTGGTACGATCTCGGAGCTTGAAAATCAGCTCAGTCAAATCAAACCTGATCTGGTCTATTCAGCAGATTATTTTCTCCCCGATCATCACGCAGAACAGGTAAGCATTCATGAATTTTTGGAAGGCGCAAAGGTGCCCTTTATCGGGTCAGATGCAACCGCATTAGCCAGGGTATTGTCAAAATCGGAGACAAAAGATACGTGGAAGTTCTATGATATTGCCACACCCAAATTCTGCCAGGTTTTAACCACGGTAGGAGCTGAAAGAGCTTTGGATGGATTTCTTCGGACAAGCAGTTTCCCTTATATCCTTAAACCGGATAAAGAGGGGAATAGCCGCGGACTGGACGAATCCAACATCATCTTCAATAAAAAGGACTTGCTTGAAAAGATCGATGATTTGTTAAAGAACCACGATAGCATTCTGGTAGAAGAGTATCTTGGCGACCGGCCAGATTTACGAGAGTTCACTGTAGCCATGATCGGCAACAAAAATCACCGTTTGCTGATGCCCGCGGAGATCTTATTGAAAGAAAAGAAGACGCATCGCTTGATCACCACCTATGATAAAGACCAACACCATTGTCTTGCTTCAATCGTTTCTGATGACAAGTTACGAAACAGGTTATGCGTTTTCGCGGAGGAAGCCTTTACAACTACCGGGATGTTCGATTACTCTCGCTGCGATATTTTGATGACTGACAATAAATTGTTCGCGATTGAAATCAACGGCCTACCGATGATCCCTGACAGGTGGTTCGAAGTTTGCGCCGCTGGAGTCGGCTTGGATGAAAAACAATATCTCATCGCTATTTTCATGGCCTCAATATGCAGGCATTTACTTTCAGGAGATGAATCATTTATTTTGACTGATACAATGATGCGTTCTCTCCCCCCGTCCGCCTGGCACACCTTTTGTGAAGGCGGTTGTGAAAAGAATAGAGCGACCATCTAACAATCTCGAAAAAGCTTGAAGTAAAATAAACTAAATATGTTTTCTGGTGACCATAATGAGTGAATTCTTACAATTGTCTGTCGTCCTAGTAATCATTTTGGTGGCAGCCAAAACTGCCGGTTATATCAGCACCCGCTTTCACCAACCGTCTGTTTTTGGTGAAATGATCGTAGGTGTTTTACTAGGGCCATCACTGATTAATCTCCTTCATTTGTCCATTTTCACCAGCCCAAGCCTCTCAAGTACGATCACTGAATTGGGTGAGATCGGTGTGTTGTTGCTGATGTTTCTGGCAGGACTTGAATTACATATCAAGGATCTAACCAAAAACACCCGTGTTGCAGCCGTTTCAGGGATACTCGGTGTGATCTTTCCAGTCGGGTTGGGGCTTGGACTGGGCGAATTGACTGGGATGGATTTTAATCACAGCCTCTTCCTCGGATTGACACTGGGTGCTACATCGGTGTCCATTTCTGCTCAAGTGTTGATCGAATTGAAACAACTGAAGAGTAAGGTTGGTCTCGGATTGTTGGGCGCGGCGGTATTTGATGATGTTTTTGTGATCTTGCTGCTTTCAACCTTTCTGGCGTTCCTTTCCGGTGGGAACAGCGCTGGAGATATCTTCCTGGTATTTCTCAAGATGGTTATTTTCATTTCGCTTTCTGCAGCTATTGGAATCTGGCTGTTGCCCAGGATAGTCAGGTTTGTCAGCAAGCTTTCGATCAGCCATGGACTGACAACGCTTGCCCTCGCGGTGATGTTGATCTATGGTCTGGCTGCCGAATTGGTAGGTGGTATGGCAGCGATCACTGGCACCTTTCTGGCCGGGTTAATGTTTGCCCGTACCCCTGAGAAGAATTTGATCGAACCTGGATTACATTCGATCGCATATTCGTTTTTCGTTCCAATCTTTTTTGTCGGCATCGGATTAGAGGTAAACCTGCGGGAAATTGGATGGGATTCCCTCTGGATCTTCCTCTTGGTCACCCTGATCGCGGTCATCGGAAAAATTGTCGGCGCTGGTGGTGGGGCGTGGATGTCGAAATTTTCGTTCAAAGAAGCCCTGCAATTGGGTATCGGAATGGTATCGCGGGGTGAGGTGGGATTGATCATCGCCAAGATCGGTTTGGATAATAAATATCTCTCGCCTGAGATATTCTCCATCATTGTGGGTGTGATCCTGGTAACAACTTTGATCACACCACCCATGTTACGCGCGGCTTTTTCTGATAAAAAGGGAAAAGGAAAAGACCCTGATCCCCAGTTTTCGATACCGGACGTAGTGCCGGAAAAGGAGACAAAGTGATGTACATGATCTTTTTCGTTCTGCATGATCCCTCACGATTAAAAGAGGTGCTTAATGCCTGGCATGAGACTGGAGTCAGTGGGGTGACCATTCTGCCCAGTACCGGCCTTAAACGCCTTTCCGAAACCACTGTCCTACGCGACGACCTGCCGCTCATCCCCAGCCTGGAAGACCTGCTGGAACACGAAGAGAGCCTGAACCGCACCCTCTTTACCATCGTCCCCAACGACGATATGGTAGACAAGGTATTGAACGCCACCCAAGAATTGATAGGCGATCTCAACCTGCCCAACACCGGCATCCTGGCAGTGATCCCGCTGTCGCGCGTTTACGGGCTGGACCGGAAGGATTACGAAGCGAGTGAAACTCCTTAGCGTTGACATCGGCACCGGTACCCAGGACGTTTTTCTGCTCGACACCGAATTGAGCGTGGAGAACGGATACAAGCTGATCTTGCCCTCGCCCACCTTGATGATCCACAAGAAGCTGCGTCGGGCGGCACAGGAACGCTGCGACGTGCTGCTCACCGGCAAGCTGATGGGCGGCGGACCGTCCGGCTGGGGCGCGCAGAATCACATCCGCGCGGGGCTGAAGGTCTACGCCACACCGGAGGCCGCGCAGACGCTCGACGACGACCTTGACGCGGTGCGCGAGCAGGGGGTGGTCGTGGTCAGCGTAGACGAAGCCACCGCGCTGCCCGGGAACGTGGAACGCATCGAGATGCGCGATTTCGATTTCGCGTCGTTAAAGAAGGCATTTGCCCTCTTTGATATTTCGCTAGACAACCTAGCCGCGGTTTGTGTGGCGGTTTTCGATCACGGTGCCGCACCTTCGGGAGTCTCCGACCGCAAGTTCCGCTTTGATTATCTCAACCGCTGCATCCACGCGAAGAACAAGCTGAGCACCTTTGCTTATCGATCTAAAAACATCCCCGCCATCATGACCCGCCTGCAGGCTGTGGCTGACAGTGCGTCTGACCTGCGCTGCCCGCTAATCGTGATGGACACTGCCCCGGCGGCTGTCCTTGGCGCCACGCTCGACCCGGTGACGCAAACGCACGAGCACGGGTTGTTCGTGAACGTCGGCAATATGCACACGCTGGCCTTCAGGCTTGGAGCCGGCGGCATCGAAGGCGTTTTCGAACACCACACCGGTTTCCTCGACCAGGCGCACCTGGAGGAGCTGCTGCTGGATTTCGCCGCCGGTACGCTGACGAATGAATCCGTCTATGGCAGTCACGGCCACGGCGCGCTGATCTATTCCAAAGAACCGCTGCCGATGGATCATGAGGACTTCAACCTCGTCGTCACCGGTCCGCGGCGGGGGATGCTGCAGGGCTCGCCTTTGAAACCATATTACGCCGTACCCTACGGCGATATGATGGTGAGCGGCTGCTTCGGTCTCCTGCGCGCCGCGGCCGGCCTGCTGCCGGAGCATGGCGAGGCGATCCTCAACGCGCTGCAGGGCAAATCCGTGGCGCGGGCGCCCTGGGAATTGGTCTGACGAATTCTCACCAATTTCTTGACCAATCGTGAAAGGCTGTGATAAAATCTGTCCGTTGTTGCCCCCATCGTCTAGGGGACCAGGACGCAGCCCTTTCAAGGCTAAAACCAGAGTTCGAATCTCTGTGGGGGCACCTGGAAAAGAAACCGCTGAAAGGCGGTTTTTTGTTTACTCGACCTTCGTTGGGGCACGGTATACCGTGCCCTTACAATACCATGTGCATCTCTGTGTCCCCTACGGGGGTGCTGCGCAAGGGGCACAGAGACACACTAAATCGCTGAAGAGCGATTTTTTGTTTTAGGATCGTCGTTGGGGCACGGCACGCCGTGCCCGTACATTTGTACCGAATCTCCGTGCCCCCCAAGGGTGCGTTTCGCGGCCCTCTACGAGGGGACTACGCACGGGGCACTGACAATGAATCGCCAAAAGGCGGTTTTTTGTTTAAACACAATTCAATAATCCACCAATGAATAATGGGCCTCCGTAGGGGCACAGCATGCTGTGCCCCTACCCTCTGACGAAGGAATTGAATTGTTTTTATAAACAATTCGGAACAATTCCTTCATGCTTTCGATAACTGTTGGATCGAATAAGAAACGAATATTGCGCTACCTGAGTCATTGGTACGTTGAGGTAATCGAAATTATGTTCCATATTTACATTATAAACCGTGTGTCAAGCGGTTTTGTCTTGTTGTAATACGTACTCTCACCCATTTGAATATTCCGTTGGTTGTTTTCATTTTCGCCCACCTTTTTGTTGCATTATAATCATTTCAAATCCATCACCCACAACCAAGGGGTAACCATGAAACGACTCTCTCTTCTCCTGATCCTGACGATGCTGCTCAGCGCCTGCAGCACTCCGACAAGCACCACATCACCCACAGCAGCACCGACATCAACACCCACGGCGATCCCTGCCACGGCGACGGCAACGGAGATCACCCCGTCAATGGAGAATCTGCCGGCAGAGTGGGTGGAAAAGATCGACCACGTGGAGACGCTGGCTGATGGCCGGATCGTGGCAGTGGCCAAGCTCACGGATGCAGAGATCGCCGCCGGGCTCAAGCCCCAGGTGCGGGAGCTCCAATGGGATGACGCCAAGGGTGAATGGATCCCCTATGTCCCCCAGGTGGGGTTGGTGGGGACGCAGATGGAATATTGGGATCGCACTGCCAAATCCGACGAGTTATCAGGGGTTGAACTACAGGCTATTACTGCTGAGCCGATCTATGGCAAGGATGGGCAGGAGATCAAGCCTGGCCTGGTGGCTGATTTCTCTGACGCGACATTGTTTTGTGGGGACCTCGTTGAGGTGAATGCTTTGCAGGGTGGTACAGAGTTTATCTTTAAAGTCACGTTGGCGACTGGGGACATTGAGCTTTTTCAGGTGGGAATTTTAGCCGGGCAGGCGGGTTTACCGAATGCGGTGTATGACCAGGCGGCGATTGACCCGTCACAGCTCGTGGATCCTGGTAGATACTCCGGGTCACCCATGGGGGCTGTCCTAAAGGAGTTCCCCCAGGGGGTGACATCTGCGCAGTTATATGAGTATTTCCTCAAGTTGGGGCAAAATGTGCCTGTGAGAATGTTGTTCGCCGTGCAGAAAACAAATTCTGAGTTGGCGGTGCATGATGACGCTAACGCGCGGCGTGGGCTGGCGGCTAAGTTTGAGCAGGGGGACGCTTTTGACCAGGACGATATTGGGATTATTCTGTATAACTACCCCGTCATGACCGAGGAAGTTCTAAATGATTTACTTCAATAGATAATTATTGGTTGGTTCGATTTCTAATCCTTGTATTTTGGGTTTTTTTTTCGTGAGTAGCTAAATGGATAAATCACATAATTCCCCAACTCCCATCTCCCCCTCCCTCCTCACCCGCCTTCGCACCATGCCCAAGGCGGAGATCCACGTGCACCTGGAAGGCGCCACGGACGCGGCCACGATCTGGGAGCTGGCGCAACGCAACCATGTCTCCCTGCCCGCCCGCAGCCCGGAGGAATGGCAGGCGCTCTACGAGTTCCGCGATTTCGATCACTTCATCGAGATCTATCTGCTGGCCACGCAGTGCATGCAGACGCCTGATGATTTCGCCTTCATGGTCGAGCGCTTCATCCAAAAGCAGGCGGAACACAACGTACGTTACTGCGAAGTCTTCCTGAGCGCGTCACAGATCGAGGGCAAATTTCCGGCGGATGAGTTCTTCACCACACTCTCTGAATCCGCGCGCATGGGTGAAGCCAGGCAAGGCGTGCGGGTACGCTTCATCCCGGACATCTCGCGCCACGAACCCGAGACGGCGCGCGATGTGTTGGAATTCACCCTGGCAGGCAAAGAAAAAGGGATATTCATCGGGCTGGGATTGGGCGGCAAGGAGATCGGCTACCCGCCGGAGATGTACACGGATATTTTCGCCGAGGCACGCCGCCAGGGGTTGCATGTGGTGGCCCACGCCGGCGAAACGGAGGGTCCAGCCAGCATCTGGGGCGCGATCGAGAGCCTGCACGCCGAGCGCATCGGTCACGGCGTGCGCGCGGTCGAAGATCCGCGGTTGGTGGAGTACCTGGCAGAGTCGCAAATACCGCTTGAGGTATGTCCGTGCAGCAATTACCGCCTCAAGGTGGTGCCCGCGGACCAACCGCACCCGATCCGCGCGCTGCTGGACGCCGGCGTGAACGTGACGGTCAACTCCGACGACCCGGCCATGTTTAGCACCAGCCTGACGAACGAGTACACGCTGCTGGCGGGTCAAGGCTTTAGCTGGGAGGAACTTTGGCGGCTCAACCTGAACACGCTCGAGACAACGTTCTTGATAGACAGTGAAAAAGCAAAATACCGTCAGGAATGGCAGCGATTTTCCGATCAAATATAACAAAAACGGGCAGGTCATCCCCTCTCGCAAATAACCCTCGGGTGTGCAAATTCCGCAGGACCTGCCCCTACTTATCATCCTACAATTTTAATAACAGCAGAAATCCTCAAATTATTTGATATACCCGTTTGCCTTGAACCAATCCAGCGCCTTGTGGATGGTGTCTTCAATAGGGGTTTGAGGAAGTCCCAGTTCGTTGATGGCTTTCGAGCAGTCGTACCATTCGGTCATGCGTCCAATACGCACCTCGCTGGCGGTGACGATGGGCGGTTTTTGGGTGATCGATGAAACAAACTCGAAGATATGTCCAAGGGTCAGCGCGAGCGGATATGGCAACCTGATCTCAGGCGGATTAACCCCGGCGATCTTCGCGATGAGGAACAAATAATCATGCACGGTAACGTTGTGTCCGCCGAGAAGGTAGCGCTCACCAACCCGCCCCTTCTTGGCGGCGAGGATGTGTCCGCGGGCGACGTCTTCCACGTCGATGATGTTCACGCCGCCATCGATGTAACCGGGCATGTTGCGGGTGGCCACGTCGATGATCATCTGTCCCGACGGCGTGGGTTTGACGTCGTTGACACCGATCACCAGGGTGGGGTTAACGATCACCACCGGAAGACCGCGGGTGATAAAGACGCGCGCTTCGTTCTCGGCGATGTATTTTGACATCGAATAATGGTCACCGGATTCCCAGTAATTGAAGATCTTTTCCTCATTCGCCGGCGTCGGACCGGAAGCCGCGATGGCGTTGTTGGTACTGGTATATACGATCTTTTGGGTACCAGCTTCAAGAGCTGCCTGGAGGGTCGCTCGCGTACCGCCGACATTCACCTCGTAAAGCTGCTTCGGGTCAGGCGCCCAGTGGGCAAAAAAAGCCGCGGTGAGGTAGAGCGTGTCGCAGCCTTTGAGGGCGGCCTTTATCGAATCCGTATCACGGATATCCCCAGTCACCTTTTCAACGTCGAGCCCATCGATATTGCGGGTGTTGCTGGTGGGACGCACAAGCACCTTCACCTCTTCGCCGTCTTTGAGCAATTCACGCATGATGGCTGAGCCAATGAATCCGGTCGCGCCTGTAACGAGTTTTTTCATGATTCTCCTCACGAATTTAATTGAATGTTCTACTCAATTTATTTTGGCATCATTTCCAAAGATTTACCAGATGCGGCAGGCGGAAATTATTGTTCACGCAATCTTCTACATCCGCTTAGGTGTGTTGACTCAGCCTATTGGGAAAAAAGACGGACCAGATGTGGCCCGTCCGATTTGACACTATTGAAACCGTAATCTCTTAGAAATTCTTGACCGCGTTGCCCAGGATCAATACCAGCAGACCCACAAATACGAGCCAGAAGGCATACGGTTCGATGGCAGGGATCACTTTAAATTTGGCCAACAATCCCAAGGCTCCTAGCCCTACCGAGATCCAAAATGTTACATTCTTTGGTCGACTGAGTTTCATTTTCTCCTCCAATCTGGATATATCTCAAATTATAGCCTTCCGCGATCGAAATTCCATGAGCTCAAGCTCAATAATTCCCTGCGATTCCCTTAAAATTGTCATCGAAAAAATTGACAAATTATCCAATATTATTGAATTTATGCATTGAAGCCAATTGCCCACGCAGCAGCATTGTGCTATATTATACGGGAGCAAGTACTCATGCACGAGAACAATCGAATATCGCAGGCAATTTCATAGGTCATTCCTGAGACACCATGAAATTATGCCAACACCGCACTGCATCGGAGGGAAAACATGGAAACTTACGTGATCAGATCTGTGCATAAAAGCGCGGACCATTCGACCGTACTGAGCGTCAAGGGATCGATGCGTAACACCTATGGCTTCACATCCTTTGAGCATCAAAAGCAGGACGTTGTCGCGCGCATCAATTCCAAACTGGCCGAGTACCGGGTCTATTCAACCTCGCACGGGTTGGAAGTGCTGGGGCCATTGGTGAACGTTGTGAAAAGTAAGAATGGTAGTTATCTTCGTATCGATTACTCAAACGCCGAAGCCGACAACCTGGGGGAACTCCCGGAATATTGATCTACCTATCTGGATAACTCTGCAAATCAATCTGAAAAACTCAAAAGATCAGATCCAGTCGCTGAACACGCTGGATTTGGTTTGCCATCCCCTCGTCCACACCGGCAGCGGCAGCGCAGACCAGCCACTCCTTGACCGCATGCACCACGCGCTCCAGCAAGTCACGGGCACGCGCCGCCTTAATCCCGGCCACGGCAGCCAAAGCAATGAGATCATCGCGCGTGATGCCCTCGCGTTTACCGTTGAGGCTCATCTGGTGCAGGCTGGTCCAGCGGCTGTCTGGATTGTAGGCATAGGTCACGTCAAATGCCGGCGAGAGGCGCCACTCTCCCTGGCGGTCCATCAGGAACGCGATATTCTTGACGTGGTCGTCGTTGTTGGCGCCCACCACATTGAACATGGCGCGCAGCACCTGTTGCTCCAGGTCTGATTGCGGCAGTCCCAGGCGCTTCATGGTCTGGAGGGCCTGTTCGTAAGAGAACAACCCCGGCGTATTGAAATCGACGTGGGCTATTGCGCACAGCGACTGCATGTGCACCTTGCCGCCGTCAGGAGTGCGGTCGAAGCGGCGCGTCATGAAGTGGCTGCGTCCCCCCTCGTGGTGCAGACGGCATTCGCTCATCTCGATGCCAGCCTTGACTGCCATCAGATGGTAAGCGTATTCGATCTTGCCGTAGCCACGGGGATCGGCGACATCATGGTCGCGGTTCTTGCTGACGCCGTCGAATTTCATGATCCATGGCTCAAAACCCGGCGGCGGCTCGATCTGCCCGGATCGGAATTCGTTGGTCTGCGGATTCCAGGCCAGGATGGCCTTGGCACGTGCGCCGCCCGCGGACGAGCCCACGCGCAGGATATCTTCGATGGCCTTGCGGTCATCGTCGCCGGTGAAGACACCAGCCAGGTTGGATCGGTGGGACAGGATCAAGCTAGAAAGTTCGACCAGCTTCTCCACCTCCACCTTTCTGTCGCGCGTGACCGGGGCACGCAGCACCGGTTCGAATTCCATACCGCCCATGCCGCGCCGCCCAATGTAGCATAGACGCTGCACCGGGTTGAAGTCCACCACAGATTGCCCCGTCGAGGCCAGCCAGGCATCGATGACCGCGTTGCCGAACTTGTCGGGGAGTGAATCAGCCAGCAGCCCCGGCAGACCCTTGAAGGTTTCACGGGGCAACGCCGGGAACTCGTAAGGCAGTTCGCGCAGAGGCATCATCAACGGCGCAAGCTGGATGCCGCTGTCGAGAAACGCCTGAGCGTATTGGAAAACGCCAACCTGACGATCTTCCAACCACGAGACTGCGCCTATCTCCGTTCCCCACAAGGTCACGCGCGCGTCGGTCATGACTTCTTCTCCTGCTCATCCCCCCAGATGAAGGGACCTTTCTCTGTTTTTGGCTTGCGGGGACGGGCGCGCCGGCGTTCGTGTCCGTGCTGGTTGACGCGCTCCACGGGGCGCACCGATGGGTCGGGTAACAACGTCTGCAGGTTGCCCTGCAGTCCGAGTGCGATCATCACACGCAGAAAGGTGTCGAGGGAGACCCCCTGGCCTTTTTCAAGCCGCCGTATGGTTTTTTCGTTAACTCCGGACAATTGAGCCAGTTGAGGCTGCGTAAGATTACGCGCCAGACGAATCTGCGCCAGTTTTTCGCAAAGGACCTGCTCGATTTGAACACTTGTAGCAATAGAGAAATCGATATCCATTTTGTCACCTGCTGATCGCTTATCCTCATGATCAGTATAGCACAAATGAATTAATATTCAAATAATAAAAGGTAATTTATTTCCGTTTATTCGTTGTAATATCTTTTTATCGGGTAAATATTGCCATTTATATATGTGAATATCGCTAGTAACAATAAATGAGAACTACTTTGCCTTCACCATTTTTATAGGCTCTTGGTTAAGATATGACAAACAGAATGCATATTGCTGCACTTTTTTAAAAAACTGTAACTTGCTTTTCTAATAGATCAGCCTGTCCGAAGAACAAGATTAAACCCTACGAAATTCTATTTCATGACATATAGGTCCCCCATACCGAATGCAATGTTGTCGGGGTAATTAAACCAGGTGTCCCCCACAGAATTGATGATCGAAGCTGTTGTAGCATTGACTTGGAAGCCAGATAATAACTCAACGGAAGTAGAGCTAATAAGGTCAATCTGCTTAATTCCGCCATTTTCAGATAATAATTTGAGAGCGTCATCTATGTAAGGTAGTGGTGCCCAGGATCCGCCTAAAAACCCAATACAAAAAGTTTGATCCACTTCTTTAGGATCAAAACGTGATACATTTATCACGATTACTGGATAAGTTGTACCTGAATTAATGAAGTAAAAGAAGCCAAGTTGTCCTTTGGGTACACTTTTGGTATTCGGCCAGGCGCTGTACATTCCTCCACTCTGGCCTAATGCGTCGACTTCAAGGTTTACTTCTCTTTCCTGACGTAGGCCGATCACAGGGACTAATTGCCCGGTAAACCATCTATCGAAATCATCTTTCTCTGTAACAGGGTCTGGCACCAGGATAAATTCATCAGGATGAGCAATGAGATAATCATAACTTGAAGGGAGAGTGTGGTATTTCTCCAAATCGATCGGCGTTTCGGCCAGAGTCAGCATTGGGGTCAAGGTAGGTGAGAGAGTCGGAGCAGGAGTATTCGTTGGAAGATCAGGAACCGGTGAAGTTGCGGCGGGATTGGTTGTTATCTGTGGCGCTGCGCAAGCGGAGATGAAAAAAAGGCAGACCGCCATTATAGAGACTGCAAGCTTAACACGTGCTCGATGGTTCGATTTGTTCATGTTTCCAGCCCTTCTCTCGATAATTCGATCCCGATAATTCAGTCTACACCTTTATTCCTGGTGAGTCGGCAACCTCGGCATCTGCTCAGTCTCTTTGCCCAATAGTTCCCCCAGAGCTGCGCGCATAGCAATTCGGTCGTCCCACGGATACTCGACGGTGCCGAAGCACATGGATTGCTCGTGCCCCTTGCCGCAGGCAACCACGAGGTCGCCCGGCTTGGCCAGCTTCACTCCCATACGGATTGCGTCGCCGCGATCCGGCACGCGGAAAAAGGTTTGCCCTTCCACGCCACCGGCAGTCACGGCTGCCCCGGCCATCTCGGCCAGGATGCCGTCGAGCGATTCGGTGCGTGGATCCTCCGCGGTCAGGATGGTGATGTCAGCGTTTCGCACCGAGACATCGGCCATCATCTTGCGTTTCTCACGATCACGCAGCCCGGCTGAACCGAAGATAGCGATAACGCGGCTTTTGGTCATGGGGCGGACAGCATCCAGCGCCACCTTGAGGGCATTGGGCGTGTGAGCAAAGTCGACGATGGCAGTGAAATCCTGTCCCAGGTCAATGACTTCCATGCGCCCGGGCACACCGGGCAGGGCGGCAATTCCGCGCGCGGCAAGTTCGGGAGCGATGCCCAGGCCACTCACAGCCGCGCAAAAAGCCGCCAGACTGTTGGAGACGTTGAACATGCCGGGGATGGGACAATGCACGGGCACGGAGAAGCCCTGCCCCTTCACGGTGAAATCGATGCCATCTTCCATGGGCTGGATATTCTCGGCGTTGACGATCCCCTTGCCGTCCACGCTATAGCTGACGAAGTTATCCTTAACAAGATCCTTCAGGTAATCGTAGGAGCGGTCATCGGCATTTAATACACCGAAATAATAATTTCCACGTTCCTTTTTACCGGTAACTGCCAGGTGCTCGAAGAGTTTTCCCTTGGCCTGCAGATAAGCATCGTAAGTGCCATGATAATCAAGGTGCTCATGGGTCACGTTGGTAACCACGGCAATATCATATTCACAGCCGGTAACCCGGTGTTGCGCCAACCCATGCGAGGTGGTCTCGAGCACCATATGGGTCAGCCCAGCTTCGACCATCAGCGCCAAATAGCGCTGTACATCGGGCGCCTCAGGTGTGGTGACGTGGAAACCGGTGTCGATGACGTCGTTGCCGATCATGGCGTTAACCGTCGATATTAACCCGGCTTGTAAACCGGCGGTCTTCAAAATCTGGTAAAGCAGGTTTGAGGTGGTTGTTTTCCCATCCGTGCCAGTGACGCCGATGACTGTCAGCTTGCGGCCTGGATGATCGTACAACCCAGCGGAAAACCAGGCCAACGCCTCTCGTGTGTCGGCAACCCTTATATACGGAACAGTAAGGCTATCGATCGCCTGGCTCCCAATCACAGCCACAGCTCCAGCCTGAATCGCGTTGGAAATGTACTTATGACCATCCGTGTTGCCTCCGCTGAGACAAACGAACAGGTCACCCGGTTTGACCAGACGCGAGTCAGATTGCACACCGCTGATCAAGATGCCAGAAACATCACCAAACACACCAGCTTTAATGGGCAGGTCATGAATCAATGTAGAAAGTTGTTGTTGATAATTCTTCATTATGTAATCAAAAAGGGGAGTTTCCTCCCCTTTCGTCCTTTTGATCAGGATTCCAGGCTGCTTTCTGTCTCAGCTTCGGCTTTCTCCGAACGTGTTTTGAGCAGCTTGAGGCGGAAGGTGTCTTCACGTTCGCGCTCCTCCAGAGAGCTGACAATGAAGCGCACGGTCTCCTCATACTCAGGGATGAATATGTATTGTAACGCATTCACGCGTCGTTGGGTCTTGCGTAATTCACCTGCCAAACGCCACACGGTGGTCATCACCATCGAAAGTTCTGGGATGAGCCTGGTCACTTCAGCAAATTTCGCTGTTGCTTCATCCAGGGCAGCGGTGGTATATCCCAGGCTATAGGGCATTTCAGATGGGGCTCCACTCGATTCTATGTTGGGAACAGCCACGCCCATTATTCCGCGGAACTTGAGGGTAACCTCCACGGTTTTATTAGCGGCCAGCGCAGCCCACTCCACCCGCTCGCGCCCCATTTTCAACTGGGCGTTTTCCATGGCTGAGTATGCTTCAGCCAACAGGGTCCACACCTTCGATTGCAACTCCTCAGCGTTTTTCGACATGGAGATCAATTCGGTGGTGAGCACTTCGCGTTTGCGGTTGAGGATCTCGTAGCCCTCTTTGGCAAACGTCAGGTCCTGCTTAATCCGAATCAAGTTGCTGCGGGTGGGCGGAACATTGATCTTAGCCATTGCCAGCCTTGTAGTATTTCGCGATCTCAGCTTCTGAAACGCGGGTCAATTCTTCCTTAGGAAGGAGCGCGAGTAATTTCCAGCCAATATCGAGGGTTTGTTCAATGGTGCGGTTTTCGGTAAGCGCCTGTGAGACGTATTTCTCTTCGAAACCGCGGCCGAATTTCAGATACATCTTATCCACATCGCCTAATTCTTCTTCACCGATAACCGAGGCCAGCGAACGAACTTCCTGAACGTGGGCGTAGGCGGCGTAAAGTTGCGCAGCCAGGTGCGGATGATCTTCGCGGGTCATCCCTTTGCCAATGCCATCTTTAGCCAGTCGACTGAGACTGGGCAAGACAAAGATTGGGGGATAAATACCATGCTGGTACAGGGAACGCCCCAACACGATCTGCCCCTCGGTGATATACCCGGTAAGGTCAGGCACCGGGTGGGTGATATCATCGTTTGGCATGGTAAGAATGGGAATCTGCGTGATCGAACCCTTGCTGGTGCGTACACGGCCTGTACGTTCGTACATAGAAGCCAGGTCAGAATACAGATAACCAGGGTAACCCTTTCGGCTTGGCACTTCACCGCGGATGTTGGAGATCTGGCGCAGAGCTTCGCAATAATTGGTCATATCGGTGAGCACCACAAGTACGTGCATTTCCTTCTCGAAGGCCAGATACTCGGCCAGGGTCAGCGCTGCGCGCGGGGTGATGAGGCGTTCCACCGGGGGATCATCGGCCAGGTTGAGGAACATGGCCACTCTAGAGAGCGCACCGCTCTCAGCAAATGAATTTTTGAAGAAATCAGCCACGTCATGTTTGACGCCCATGGCGGCGAACACGATGGCGAAATCGCCTGCGTTCTTGTTCACTTCACCAGCCGGAGCACCCAGGGTAGCCTGGCGCACAATCTGGGCGGCAAGTTGGTCGTGCGGCATGCCCGCGCCGGAGAAGAGAGGTAGCTTCTGCCCCATAACCAGGGTATTCATGCCGTCAATGACCGAGATACCAGTCTGGATGTAATCGCGTGGGTAAACACGCGCGGTCGGATTGATAGGTTGACCATTGACATCTGCGAAGCGGTCGGTGAGAGGCATGGGACCTCCATCAATAGGAGTGCCCAGGCCGTCAAACACGCGGCCAAGCATTTCTTCGGTTACCGGTATATGTAACGGCGAACCCAGAAAGCGCACATTGGTACCGTCGATTGAAAGCCCGGTGGTACCGGCGAACACCTCGACAACCGCTTCTTTTTCGCCCACTTCAAGGATACGTCCGCGGCGCAGATCACCGTTCGAATCGACCACTTCGACAACTTCGTCGTAGCCAATCGATCCGGCTTTTTCAACCACCAGGATCGGACCTTCGACACGTGCGACGCCATTTACTTCCTGTCCACCGCGATCAGTTCGTTCACTCATTTGTAATCTGCCTCCAATTGAGTCATCTGCTCATCGATCGCCTTGTGGATCTCATCGAGCTTCTCCAAATTTTCGTTGGGTACTTCCGTCTTCATACGGATCAACGTGTTCACCACCGGCAGGGCATGGATGACGCTGATGGTAGCGCCCATGCGGATAATACGCTGGCCACGTTCATGGAAATAAAGCATCAGCCCAAGCATACCCATTTGTTTCTGTACCGTCGAGTAGGCGTCAACCTTGTCCATTGCGTTCTGCTGCAAGAAGCCTTCGCGTAATAGGCGGGCGGTTTCGAGGACGAGACGCTGCTCATCCGGCAGGGCATCCGGACCAACCAGTTTGACAATCTGTGACAGGCGGTTTTCCTCGCTAAGGATACCCATAGCTTCGTTACGCATGCGGTACCAGTCAACTTTTGCGCTGTTCTTCCACCAGGGAGCCACATCATCCAGGTATTCGCTGTAGCTGTCGAGCCAGTTAATGGACGGGAAGTGGCGGGCTGATGCCAGCGCCTTGTCCAGCGCCCAGAAGCAGCGAATGAAACGTTTGGTATGTTGCGTAACCGGTTCGGAGAAGTCGCCGCCCGGAGGGGAGACCGCGCCGATGATACTGACAGAGCCTTCCTGGTCTGAAAGGGTTTTAACATATCCAGCGCGTTCGTAGAACTCCGCCAGACGACCGGCCAGATAAGCCGGATAACCTTCCTCGGCGGGCATCTCTTCAAGGCGGCCGGAAACTTCACGTAAGGCTTCCGCCCAGCGTGAGGTCGAATCGGCCATCAACGCCACATGATAACCCATGTCGCGATAATATTCCGCAATGGTAATGCCGGTGTAGATACTGGCCTCGCGGGCAGCCACTGGCATGTTTGAAGTGTTGGCGATCAACACAGTACGTTCCATCATCGGGTGACCGGAACGTGGATCGATCAGTTCAGGGAACTCCTGCAACACCTCGGTCATTTCATTGCCGCGTTCGCCGCAGCCGATGTAGACCACCACCTGGGCATCAGCCCATTTGGCAATGCTGTGCTGGGTGACTGTCTTGCCCGCCCCAAACCCGCCGGGAATGGCGGCAGCGCCACCCTTTGCCATTGGGAAAAAGGTGTCGAGCACGCGCTGCCCCGTGATCAAAGGTATGCTGGCACCAAGGCGCTCCTTATAAGGGCGCAGCTTGCGGATTGGCCAGCGCTGCAACATGGAGAGCTCTTTTTCACCGTTGGCAGTTTTTACCTTCGCGATCGTCTCTTCGATCGTAAAAGCTTTTTCAGGAGCGATCCAGGTGATGGTGCCAGAAATATCGGGGGGAACCATCACGCGGTGTTCAATGATGGGTGTTTCGGGAACCGTACCAAGGATGGATCCGCCTTTGACCTCATCACCCACTTTAGCAGTCGGGGTAAAATTCCAGCGGTCCTTTCGATAAAGGGGAGTCAAATGTACACCCCGGCTGATAAATGATCCCGTGCGCATCTCGATCACCGGCAGGGGACGTTGGATGCCATCAAAAATACTACGTAATAAACCGGGACCCAACTCAACAGAGAGGGGCAATCCCGTACCAAAGACCGGCGCGCCTGGGCGCATACCTGCTGTTTCTTCATATACTTGAATGGTGATCGTGTCGCCATTCAACCCGATCACTTCACCGATCAAGTGTTCTTCGCCTACTTCGACCAATTCCATCATACCCACCTGGCGAGAACCGCGGGCGCGTAGAACCGGGCCATTGATCCAGGTGACAGTTCCTACACGTTCGCTCATAAGCTTTCTCCCATGAGAATATGATAAACTGGCGCGCGCAGTTCATTTTCGAGGTGAGCCATTCGCGTTTCAAGAGTATTATCGAAGGTCAGGTGACCGTCTTCGGTGCTGGCAATGATGCCGGTGCCTTTTTCAAGGGGTTCCGCCATACTTATCTTGCCGCCGAATTCTTTTTCGATTTCTTTCAACATTTTATCGGTGATGTGTTTCGCGGTCACTCTATCGGCTCTGATCTTGATATTCTTTGATTCCAATTGTGAAACGGCTTCAAGGATCAGTCTTTTGACAATGACTTCATAATCGCTCCATTGTTGGACCGATGCCATTTTCTTTTCAGCGGTTTCAAAAACCTCTTTGAGCAATCGCTCTCGAGAATCGAGCAGCATGGTGCGCGCTTTCAATTGGGTCGTTGCCAAGGCCTGGCTACGCAACCGTTCTGCCTCGTGCCTGGCCTGGTCAAGGATAAGGGATTTTTCTTCTTCCGCGTCTTGCTGAGCCTTTTTGCGGATTTGATCAGCCTTGGCACGGGCATCAGCGATGATCTGACCCGTTTCGGATTCAGCCTGCGCGAAAATTTCTTTTGAAAGCCTTTCCAAATTATCATCTGGTGTCATACAAATACCTGTTCCATTCCAGAGAGTTCGCTCGAACGATCGTGTTAAATCTTCACACCGATCGCTCGGAGCAATACATCGCTAAGTGAAGGTTGTCCAGCAACCACGCCTTGAGGACCAGGAATCTCGACGACAAGAGGGACAGTACTGTGCTGCCTGAGGTCATCCATCCTCCCCTGTACCAACGTGGACACATCCTGTGTGACCAGGACAATACCTATATCATTTCTGGCCAGGGCTTCATCAAGGGCTTGATTGGTTTCATCAGCCGTCGTTACGGCTATCCCCTGCACCCCTGAAAGGGAGAAGCCGAGCACCGCTTGTGGGTGTCCGATCACAAGAACTTTCATATCATTACGCGTTGATGATCATGAAGGAAATGATCAAGCCGTAGATAGCAACACCTTCTGCCATACCAACGAACACTAGAGAACGGCCAAAAGTCTCAGGCTTTTCGGCGATCGCGCCGGTGGCAGCTGCCGCGGAACTTGCTACGGCAATACCCGCACCGATGCAGGCCAATCCGGTTGAAAGCGCCGCAGCGATGTAGACCAATGGATCCTTGGCAGTTGCAGTCTGTACTACAAGACCGGAAGCCAGTACCGTCTCAGGTGAGGCCAACCACAAGAAACCCACGGCCGCGACCATCAAACCAACGATGATATTGAAACCATTCAAACCAAAGGCCAAACTGCGGGGGGCTCTTTCAGGTTGAGTTTTGCGGTCGCGAAGGAAAAAGATCACGGCAGGGATGATCGGGAGCAATCCAACTAAAACAGCGATTATCAGGTACATTTTGACTCTCCTTGTATTTATATTTCATTCTCGGCGGGTTGAATGGTAAACGGTTCAAACCGCGTGCCACCGCCGTTGAAGAACTTGCCAAATGTTTCGTAATAAGTAAGACGTGTGGTCTGGATATATACGATCAATCCTTCAAAGCCAACGATGAAGACCAGACCCACCAGGTACATTATCCAATATCCAACTCCGCCATTCGGTCCGACCATTTTGGCGAGGATAAAGAAAACTGCCGCGAGATTGCCATGAGCCACGGCAAATGCGCCGACACGAACGAAGGACAGGCTGTTGCTCAGGAAACTGATCAAGACCTCGAACAATTCAAAGAATGCCTGGGCAAAATAAATTCCGAAGCCGCCTTCCACTAACGGACGGTGCCCCTCGATCAGGTGGATGAATACCTCAGAAAACATGACCAGAACCGCAAAGACGATTAGCAGGATCATAAAGAAGTTTTTCGGCAAGGGTAGATTACTCAATGCTTCTGGAATTGGAAATATCTTCCCTACAACCGGCAATGCCCATCCGATCATAGAAACGTAAAGACCCAACCCAACCAAACCGTTGTGGCCAAAAATTGCTTGAGCGAAATTCTTGACTGTCAACAGGTTATAGATGTTGATCAAGAATCCAAGTATTAAAACGATCACGCCCGCGCCGATGGTGATGATCAGAATGGTCATGATATCTTCGGTCGGCGCAAGCCACAACGGTTCAAACACAGTTCCTTCGTAACCCATGACGCTTCCGTACAGAAAACCAAAGATGGTTGCTGAAATACCACAAGCCAACAAGATGGGACCAAGCCCGCCAAAGAATTTTAGGGCCTTAATCTTCTTGCTCATCACCAGCGCGCCAAAAATCGCGATCAACGCGCCGTGCCCTACATCACCAAACATGGCGCCAAAAAGGAGCGGGAACAGGATTGCCACAAGAGGCGTTGGGTCCAATTCACTGTATTTTGGCTGCGCGTATGTTGTTACCGTAGATTGGAATGGACGGAACAATCGAGGATTGTTAAGCGCTGTCGGGACTCCTGACGAATCCTTGCCCCGATCTGCTACCCTGGCCTCAATAATGATTTCAGAAGAGATCTTGCGTAAAGACGCCTTTAAACTTGTCAAATAATTTGAATATAACCAGCCAACGATAACATAGGTATATTTCAATTTACCATACCGAACGATCGCGTTCGCGGTCATATGACTGCCGCGTAAATCCCACATCAGGTCAAGCAACTGGCCTTCCTTGGCTTCGCGTACTTTCTTCAATTGAGCTTGAAGACTGGCAATCTTATCTTTGGATTCATTAATGGAGCGATTGATCGACTCGATGATTTGAGCCGGAGTTCCATTCATATCATCTGGCAAAGTGAAAGGATCGAGGTAAGCACTCCGGGCAGCCCTGTCAAGGATTTCGGTGTTTGCTTTGGAACCAGCCAGCCAGATCACGGCTTTTTGTTGCTGCTGGCTCAATGGATAGAGCACAAACGGAATTCGCGAGAGACTCGTTCGCAGACGGTCGACGTTTTCATGCTGGAGCATTCCCAGGATCGAATGGATATACCGAGAATCGCTCATCTGCGAAAAATCGACATCCACATCAGCCAGGGCTTTCAATTGCTGAAGCATTCCCGAGAAATGTTCGATATTTTTATTTTCAATATTAATACCTTCGACCAGGCTTTTCACCTCGCTCTCGATTTCATCCACCACAAGTTTGGTGGTTTCCTCATCCAGCGGATCAGCAAGATCGTGTTTCTTCATCGGTAATTGCTTGATATCGAGCGCCTGGATGATCGATTGCACGCGCCGCTCTAGGGCTGAATAAGCCGCGACCTTTTCCTGCCACTGGTTGGCTTGCGCGCTGTTTCTATCGCTACTCAGGTAATTGACATCAGTCTGGCTGAAAACACCCTGCCCGCTTAACGCACGGGTAACCGGTAAGAGATCCTTGGCAGGAACGATTATTTCGACTTCAGTCATTTTTTGCGGATAAAACATAAATACCTCAAATAAAAGCGAAGTTCCTGTTTTTACAGGTCAACCAGAAGATAGTTCTTATACTTATCGGTGGCAAGGTGATCAGCCTTGGCTTCGAACAGCACAACCAATTCCTGAATCTCCATGTCGCATAATTCCAGAAAACCAAGCACGATGCCAATTTGGAAAGGATTGCCAACAAAACATGCGTGACATTGATCGGCGATCTTCTTCTCCAGTAAATGCTCCAGCCTGGGTAATCCCGAATGCGGATCGGATAACATTTCGTCCAAGCCAGTTAAAAAAGGGTAGATTCGTTTAACGATCGGAGCCAGGTCAGCTCCAGCCGCGATGGCTCGGATATCTTCATCACGCACGCGGTATCCGAATGGAAGGGTATAGTTGATCACTTCTTCTTCCGATAGGTTATGATACACACGATAACGGATCGCCCACATCAAATTATTCATATCCAGTAAAGAACCCAGAATCTTCTCCGCGTAGGATCGATCCTCCTTGGGAAGTTTCTTTACAGCTTTCCAAAGTTCGCGCCAATAATCCAAATCAAGAGCCACTTCAATTGGGAAAAGGTTTTGCTCCGCGCTGTAACGCTTCATCGCAAAGGAAAGTGTGTCGTAATAAGGCGTTGTTTTGAGCAACTCCACAGCCTGGACGACATTCCCCGATTCGACCATTTCTTTGGCGGGAATTTCATTATCGCCGTCGTAGGGAAAAAGGACAAACCGAACCTTGTCCCACGATGAATTCGTGATGATCCCACGCAACACTGCTTTAAGGTTATTAATCTCGTGGTAACGATATACCATCGTCAATAGCTCACGGGTATATTCTGGCGAATTGTAAATGATTGAATGAGACGCTTCAGCCAACCTTGCCCGAATCAAAAAAGCTGCCCGACGAGCATTCAATTCCTTATCTTTAATGCGGTCAAGGTAAGGACCATAGACTGTATGCTTGAGCAGATTTAATAAGGCATCGAGGTCCGCTGCTTCACTGAGGTTGATAAGTTCCTGTTTCGTGAGCAAGGTCGAATACATAGCCCGGACACGAGCGTTAATCGATGCGAAATCGGTTGCGGGATTAGGCGACATGGATTATTCCCGTCCCAGAACCCTCGAGATCACATAAGACACGGCGCGATCAAAATTCCGTTTAGCGGAATTTTCGTTGTGTTTGATCTGGCTTTCCGCGTCAGCCAAAATTTTTTCACATTGATCGGTTGGGTGGGATTTCGCCAGGAGCTCTTGGGCTTCGGATTCAGCGTTTGAACGGGATTTCTCCAGCAAGGTCTTCGCGTCCTTTTCAGCCTGGGCAGGGATCCGTTCTGCGTCTTTAACAGATTTGTTATACGCTTCTACGGCTTTCTTTTCAATTTCGATCACTTCTTGAATGCGTTTTTCATTCACGGCATTATCTCCCGAAGCTCAGCAATCAGAACCTTTATTTTTCGCCTCGTCATATTACCCTCGGCGTGATGGTTGATTGTATCTATCTGGAGGATTTTGGTCAAGAGTTAGGCTCCATTTTTAAATGTCGATATTGGAGGATAAATCCTTATTAATTGGAGTGCTTTGAAATGTAAAAAGGTTTATATTTTGAATAATTCCCAATTACTGCGATAATAATTGGATATCTATCTGATAAGGAGAAAAAAATGGGTTCCTCAGAAATTACACAACGGGCGCAGTCAATCCTGCGTAGCGGCGAGAACTTCCAGTGGTATGTCATTCCACTTTTGGCACTCGTCATGTACATCTACGCGAATGAGTACAGCAAGAAAAATTATAAAGGCATCGCCGCCGGGTTGGCGCTTTACGGAGTGCACTGGTTTTTTGAGATCCTCAACGCCCTCATTAAAAAATGGACCGGCAACGCCCTCTGGACGGTACCGACCGGTACGTCCTTCCTGCTGCTTATCGGCGTCGGAATCGAACTCAGCCTGATGTTCTCAGTAGCCGGGCTCGTCCTTAGCAAGTTTCTACCAGAAGACCCGAAGAAGAAAATCCTCGGCATTAATAACCGCGTGTTCTTTGCTATTCTGAACGCAGCGGGTTTTTCCATTATTGAAATCTTCCTGCACATGACACCGGCATTCTACTGGTATTACAGTTGGTGGGGTGCCATTCCTGTTTTTATCACTGTATACATCCCCTTCTTCCTAGCCGCCTTCCTATGCTACGATTGGCAGCCCAAAGTTCAGAAACGTTTCCTGGCTGTCGTTTGGGGCATTGACGCGGTTGCCATCATCATTTTCGCAGCCCTCCTCCACTGGATCTAGACAACCCGGACTGCGCAAAGATGAACAGGTACTGCTTATTCAGCAGTACTTGTTCATTTTTCTTTTTTCGACATTGAATTGTGGATTCCAACCGTCAGAATCAAGATCACACCTATGATTGCCAGCGCGGAAACAATCCCCCGGCAAACCAGAGGTGAAAGAAAACCGTAATAAAGCGATGAATATGAAAACTCGCGTGCGAAGATCAATTGTTCGTCCTCCCCCTGCCCTTTGAAGAATACCCAGAGAATATTATTGATTTCGCCTTTTCTGGAAGCGCGAATTTTCCATGAGACAGATGTTTCTTCACCTGGAAGAATTACGGTCTGAACGGATCCCTCCGGCTGGATTTCAGCATCCGTTGTCTCCAGTTTAAAACGGACAGAGCTAGGTTGGTCATTGACAACATCGTCAACCGTGTTTAACTTAACAGACACCAACGCCCAATCGCCCGCCCAACCACACTCCGGAAGGTTAACAAGTAGAGATCCTCTGCTTCCATCGGGAAGTTCGACAGACACCTGCTGTTGTGCATCGGAAGGAATCACGATTGAAACCACACCAAAAATCAATGCTAAGCAAAGAAGACAAATTCCCGCAATTCGATACCATCGCATGGATGAAATTATACCTGTATAAAAAAAGCCGGTACCAAATAGTACCGGCCTGAAATCAAAGAGAGCAATCAAAAATCAGCGTGAAGATGGATGCTATGCTCCCCGTCACCATTAAGATCGACCTGAAGTACTTCTCCTTCTGCGAGTGAATCATTTAATTCAGACAGGATCTCATCGATCTTTCTTCCCTGAACATCGGCAGGCATTTTGTTTCCGAAAGTTTTGAACACCCACAAAGCCAAATGGATCGGAAGAGGTGCCCAGATTAAGAACTTCTTTGGCTTTCCGTCTTCCGTTGAGCGAATACGCACCACCATCCAGTGTTCAGCGATCAATCGCCACCCAAAGATAATAACGGCGATGGACAGGAACAGGAAGAACAAAGCAAACCAGAAACCTATACCCATCTGCGAGCGATCATAGCTGGAGTAAAGCCAGAAACCTGACGCAGCCATGCAGATTACTCCCAACCAAAGGATAATTCCCCAAAGCGCCTTCCAACCTGCTGGAACCTTTTCGGGCAAGGGATCCGTGCTCTCAACTGATATACTTTCTTCACGCGACACTGTAGCAGACTCCTGCCCAGTCTCTTCGCGATCAAGGATGGATAGCAGATCGGCACCCTCTTCAATACTTAATGTTCCGTTCTCAACTTTTTTCAATATTTGAAGTTTGTTTTCATCCCTGGTCATCGAGCACTCCGTTATTTTTCCAACGCCTGGAGGAGCTTTTCAGCTTCTTCCACCGAGATCTTCTTGTCTTGCAGCATTTTGAGTACCATCATCCTCTCTTCATCCGAAATCCCTTTTTTGGATTTCTCAGTTTCCGGTTTGGCATTCCCATCAAAAGTAAAACCGTACACTTTTCCCTCTTTGGCGCGCATCTTTTCAGCCGCGCGGTGTAGGGCGTCTTCAGTTTGCCAACCAGCTTGCTTCAAGGAATGATTCACCGACTTCATACCCTGTTTGATCTTCATCTCGATCTCCTTGCCAAAATCACGCCAGGTTTCCCCGAGATTGTCGAAGACGAAGGAAAACTCATTCGTCGATTCCTTCCCCTCGCTGACGTCGATGTCTCCACCGGCTTGCAGCTCAACCTTGTTGCCTCCTTCGCCCAGCGGCAAACTGTATTCGCTTTGTTCCACGGAAAGCTGTTGTCCACAGGCACTCACATTGATTTCCTCCCCGCTACTCTTCATTTCGAGTGTCGCGTGCGTTCCAGGAAGAACTCTAAAGGAAATATCTCCACCAGCGTGAAGACGCGAGACAGGGATCTCAGCCATGGAGCATTGAACGTGGATATCGCCTCCCGCGTTCACCTCCACTGCCCCGTTCAGACCTGAAAGAGAGATATCCCCCCCGGCCATCACTGCTTTTACAGTGGATACTTTAAACCCGTCCAAATCGCCTCCCACCTGACGAATATCGAGGCTGCCTCCGATCTCGCGGCAGAAACAATCGCCACCTACCGATTCGATGGATACATCGCCCATGCTTTGCAGCACCAGGTCTCCACCAACTTTCTGAATGACAGCGCGGCTGGAAAGACCAGCTACGCTGGCGTCACCACCTACCCATTCAACGGTCAATTCAGCCTTACGTGGAATGGTGAGTTTGGCGTTTGAATCAGACTTAATGTAAATCACACCGTTTTCATCCTTCATGCGGAAAGAATCACCATCATCCACAATCGCGGTCAATTGCACGCTGTCACTGCCCTCGATCATGATATCGCCGCCGGTCTTAACAATCAAACGGGCATCTTCTTTCATTGGAATGGTTGTTTGCTTCATCGCTCTTTCCTTATCTGGCAAGTTTACTTGCCGCATTATTAATTTTCTTTCTTTCATAATAACAATTATTCAAGCATATGTCAATATCTATTAAATATTCTTTATTTTTAGATTGATTTTTCTAATTTTATGATTTTTAAGAGTAATCCAAGATGGGTTTATAATCTTCGAGTGATCATGACCAAATTTCAGGAGATAAACCTTATGAAACGAATCATCGTGCTCTTTTTGACCTGTGGATTGATCTTTTCATTGACAGCCTGTAGCGCTCAAGCAACCCCTGTTTACGCTGAAGGAGAAGAAAAAGACGCGGCGGCAGCCTCTGCTGAACCGTTCGCGCAGCACATTCTGGATGGAATTCAAAATAACGATTACGAAACCTTTGCCGTGGATTTCAATCCCTCCATGCGCTCCGCCATGACCCAGGGACAATTCGACAAGATCGTGAAAATGTTCGCCGATTATGGAGCGTTCAAGAGCCGTGAATTGATCAACGTCCAAATCATTAACTCATTTTACCGGGTCAATTATCAGTTGACCTTTGAGAAGAAAACGCTCATCATGGGCGTGGTCATTCCTCAGGGTGAAACCCCCGATGTTTCAGGGCTTTGGTTCAATTAGACTGCTCTTCATGAGATAAAAAGGACTGCTCGACAGCAGTCCTTTTCGTTCATTGAGCAGAGAATTCTTCGCATGTGCCCAGATCTTTGAACTCATGCAGATCTTCATTCACCGTTTCATACAAGCGATCCTCCAACAATGGATAATTTCCATCAAACCATGTATTAAAGACCGAACGGTAAAGATTGATCGGCGTCACGCAGTTTTGACCAGCGATACTCTTTTTTGGATCATACACAGCCAGAAAGATCTGGTGCCGGTTCGCGCCCGGGTACCCGTGATCGCCCTGGATGATAACAATCGAATTGGGATCCTCCCGGAGGATCTCCGACACAATGGGCAGCAGCCGGCTGTTCATGTACTCGATTGAAGTGAGATAAGCCGCGCGGATCACTGGATCGTCGAAATCGGTGCCGGTAGCCGCTCCCTGGTTTTTGAGCGGCATCAGACTGCCATCTGCGTCGAACACGAAGGGTACGTGGGTCACGGTCAGGTGAGCAAACACGAAACGCGGCGTGATATATGAAGGTAAATCCGGCAAAGTATCAAGAGCGAATAACTGTTCTTCATACTTGTCCAGGTTGACTGAACTTAAATCCTCCAGTGAACCGCTGAAAAAATCTGGGTCGTAATTTTCTGCCAGCTTCATAATTGTTCCTTCCAGAAACATCACCTCGAAGGAATTCAGGGATTTATTAAAAAGAGTCTGATGCCGCGGCGATTCGTAGAAATCGGCGTTGCTCCAAAGAGACCAGCGGAACTCATTTTCGAACGCAAAAGTCTGGTAGCCGCTTTCTTCCAGCATCGAGCGCACCCGATTGTTCACCAGGCTGTTCACCAGTTTGTGTTGTTCATGATCTTCCCTGCCTGGCACGACCAGGGTATCCACCCAGTCCATGTTCAGAGCAGAACTCAACGAACTGATCGTCTCGTCATAATTGCTGTACGCGTGTTCCGGGACGATGAAACCAAGCGACTCCAGATCAGCCACGATCTGCGAATTGTCGTATCCAAAATCAGATTGAAGGGCATTCGTGCTGGTATACCCATCCAGGACGATGTGATAGATATTGGGAAGTGACCCCTCCGTTCGCAACGCCAGCCCCGAGGAATCAGCCTTCTCCGAGCTGGCTGCGGTGACCCCGCTTGCCCTGACCAAGATGAAATTGAAGACAATCAAAACAATCATTGCCAGCGCGATCCACCCTCCCAGGCTGCTCAACGTTTCACCAGCTATTTTTACTCTGGCGAGCAGGTAGGTGAGAATCAGGAAGAGAACCACAAAGAATGTGAGCAGAATCCGAGCGCGACCCAGGTTGATCCCCGCCAGGGGATGCGCTGCCAAATAATTGTAAACACTGCCATAATTGAACAGGACCAACACGGTGTAACTGGTCAGCACCCGCACCTTATCGCCTTTGCGAAAAATGAGCCACAAAAGCCCCTCGATCAAACCGGTCAGTAACAGCGAGACCAGCAGCGCTCTTTGAACGCGGAAAAACTCCACCTGGTAATAATTGTGGAGATACAGAATGATCGCCGGGAAAACGCCAAATACATATGGATAAAGATTCAGAATGACTTTTTTTACTCCCTTTACCAGCATGCTTGCCTCCTGTAAGTATTCTAACCCAGGAACGAGTGAGAATTATCGATAAGTATGGAAGTTATTTTGCTGAATTTATTTTTATGAATCGCAATCCTTTTTCACTCTACGATATAATAAATAGCGAAGCGAGGTAACCCTTGGATTCGAGACAAGTCCCCCCATTTACTGCCATCCTGATCACCGCCCTCATCCTGTTCTTTGTCGGCGTGACGGGCCTGGTGCTCATCTTCACCCTGACGGTGCCCACCCTGGGGCCGCGCTGGCTGCTCTTCTTCCTCGTCCCGCTGGTATTCAGCGGTATCGCGCTGCCCTTCGTCTGGCTGCTCAACCGCCGTCTGACCGACCGCCTGGTCACCTCCCCGGCTGTGATGGTGCGTGAAGCGGTTTTCTTCGGCATCTACGTCGACCTAGTAATCTGGCTGCAGTTCGGAAAAGTGTTGAATTTTGCCCTGGCTTTCTTCCTGCTGGCCGGTTTTACCATTATCGAAGCGCTGCTGCGCTGGCGCGAACAAAGCCGTTTCAACGCTGGCATCGAAGAAGAATAATTCGAAAAATTCGTGGAAGCACATTCCGAAGGATAAATAATGAAAACTGACCTTGACCGCATCATGCAACAAAACAACATCGACGTTCTCTTCGTCACCGGAGCTGCCCAGCATAATTCTCCGATGGTCTATTTCACCGGCACCTGCCACGTCTCCGCCGGTGAACTCATCAAGAAACGCGGCAGCGAGCCGCTGCTCTTCCATTACCCGATGGAACGCGAAGAAGCCATGCGCACCGGTCTGAAGACGGTCAATTACAACGATTATTCAATGGTCGAATTAATGAAAGAAACAGGTGGTGATTACACCGAAGCGATTGCCTTGCGTTACGTCAAAGCCTTTGAAAAAGCCGGTGTTACCTCCGGCAAGGCAGCCGTTTACGGCAACGCGGACGTCAGCGCCACCTACGCCATTCTCAAACGGTTGGAGAGATTGCTGCCCGATCTCAAGTTCGAAGGCTTTCTTAATGATGAGATTCTGCTTGCCGCGCGCATGACCAAAGACGCGGACGAGATCGCCCACATCCGCGCCATGGGTAAGGTCACCACAGAGGTCGTTGGCCGCGTGGCTGATTTTCTCACCGGTCAGCGCGTCAAAGACGAGACGCTGGTTCACGCGGATGGCACCCCCGTGACCGTCGGCGAGGTCAAGAGCAACATCAACCTCTGGCTGGCCGAGAAAAATGCCGAGAACCCCGAGGGAACCATCTTTGCCATCGGTCGTGACGCGGGTATCCCGCACTCAGTGGGCAACGATGCTGACCCGATGCGCCTGGGAAAGACAATCATTTTTGACATCTACCCCTGTGAAGCCCAGGGCGGCTACTTCTACGACTTCACCCGCACCTGGTGCCTGGGTTACGCGCCGGATGAGGTACAACAACTCTACGAACAGGTTCATTCCGTCTACGATCAGATCACCTCGGAACTCAAGGTGAATACTCCGTTCAGTGTTTATCAAAAGCGCGTCTGCGAGCTCTATGAAGCCATGGGGCACCCCACCCCGCTGCACACCCCGCAGACCGAGATCGGTTATTGTCACAGCCTGGGGCACGGCATCGGGCTTAACGTTCACGAAAAACCCTTCTCCGGCATGGTCAACGCCTCGCCGAACGACAACCTCATCCCCGGCACGGTCTTTACCCTGGAACCTGGCCTTTACTATCCCGATAAAGGCATGGGAGTACGTATCGAAGATTCGCTGGTGACGACACCTGACGGCAAGTTTGAAATCCTGGCAGAGTTCCCCAAGCAACTGGTGCTGCCGGTCAAAGGATAATGAATGTCTGAGAACGATCGAGTGAATGGATCAAGAAAAATTCGCATCCTGGGGATTGAGTCCTCCTGCGATGAAACCGCGGCGGCTGTCGTTGAAAACGGCAGGCGCATGCTTTCCAGCGTGATCGCCACGCAGATCGATATCCACGCCAAATACGGTGGGGTCTTCCCCGAAGTGGCCTCGCGCCAGCACATCCGTACCATTTACGCCATCATAGAACAAGCGCTCGAGCAGGCGCACCTTAGCCTGGAAGATATCGACGCCATCGCCGCCACGCGCGGCCCCGGTCTGGCTGGTTCGCTGGTAGTCGGCCTCAACGCCGCCAAAGGGCTGGCGCTTGGCCGCAGCCTGCCTCTGATCGGCATCAACCATCTGGAAGGGCATATTTACTCAGCGTGGGTGTATCCACAGGACGCGGCAAATCCCCCACCTGAACCTGCTTTCCCAATATTGGCTCTGCTTGTCTCCGGGGGTCACACCGAACTGAATCTGTTAACCGATCATCTACACTACCAGCGGCTGGGTTCCACGCTTGACGACGCTGCCGGCGAAGCCTTTGACAAAGTGGCGCGTCTGATCGGTTTGCCATATCCCGGCGGTCCCTCCGTTCAAAAAGCCGCGGCTGATGGTGACCCGGATGCATTCGCTTTTCCGCGCGCCCGGTTGGAAGGAACCTGGGACTTCTCGTTCAGTGGGCTGAAAACCGCTGTTCTGCGCGAGGTCCGCAAACTGGAAGAGACTGGCCGGCCGCTGCCCGTGAACGACCTCGCCGCCAGCTTTCAGGCAGCCGTGGTGGATGTCCTGCTCAGCAAAACGCTCAAAGCAGCCCGCCAGTTCAACGTGACCGAGATCGTGGTAGCTGGAGGCGTCTCTGCCAATAAAGCTTTGCGCGAAGCCTTCCTCAGCCAACAAGAATTCCCCGCTCACATTCCCCCTCTGAGTTTGTGCACCGATAATGCCGCCATGGTAGCTTCGGCTGGATATTATCATTATCTGCGCGGGCAAAACGACCCACTGGATATCGACGTCAGACCCACCTGGCCACTTTCTTAATGTCACCAATTCGTAAAGAGATCATCTAAATGGTTAGATCTGATTCCTCAACGATTTCCTACTCGATCGATGCCTTGCGCGGACAGGATCGCGACGCGTTTGCCGAACTTGTCGAAGACACCTCTGGACAGATTTATCACCTGCTCCTGCGCATGCTGGTAAACGAGCAAGACGCGGAAGACGCGCTTCAGGAAACCTACATCAAGGCTTTTCAGGCGCTTCCGAACTTCGAAGGCAGATCGTCACTGAAAACCTGGCTTTATCGTATAGCCGCCAATGAAGCCCTGATGGTTTTAAGAAAGAGGAAACCTCAACCACAAACGGTCGAGATCGATAAGGATGACGAAGAAATCGAAGAACCTCGTGAGATTGTTGACTGGTGCTGCCTGCCCGAAAGAGAATTGCTTGACCAGGAAACTCGCTCAAAACTGACCGCGGCAGCTCAAAAACTTTCGGACAACCTTAAAATGGTCTTTCTGCTGCGGGATGTCGAAGGGTTGTCAGGTGAAGAAACCGCAGCTGTACTCGGGTTGAGCATCGATGTGGTGAAAACAAGGTTGTTGCGAGCACGACTTAAGCTCCGTGAAGAACTTTCGGCGTACTTCGCAGAAAAGATGAAAAATGGCTGAACACGTACACAACCATGAAAACTGTAAAAAATACCTTTCTCTCCTCTCTGATTACATCGACGGCAATCTGAACGAGGAAATGTGCGAGCATCTCGAAGAACACATGGCGGGGTGCGATGATTGCACGATCGTTGTCAATACCCTGAAACGGACTGTTGACCTTTATCACACTTCGACCACGGAAGAGAGTCAGGGATTGCCTGAAGACGTAAAAAGCAGGCTTTATAAAAGACTGTCGTTGGATGACCTGAAGAAGTAATTAAACCGGAATCGCAGGAAAGAGGATAGTAGTAATTCGGAGGAATGATGGACGCGAAAGTAATCTGGAAAAAGGATATGTCGTTTGAAGGGATTGCCACTTCAGGACATGCTGTTCCGATGGGCACATCGGTTGAGCACGGCGGTGCCGACGACGGTTCCAGCCCGATGGAACTGGTGTTGATGGCACTGGGCGGCTGTACGGCGATGGATGTCGTTCCCATCCTCAAGAAGAAACAACAGGATGTCACAGCCTTCGAAATTCGCGTACACGGCGACCGCGCCGAGGATCATCCGAAGGTGTACACCCACATTGTTCTGGAGTACATTGTGACCGGCCACAATATCGATCCTGAGGCTGTCCGTCGGGCCATCGAATTAAGTGAGACCAAATACTGCTCCGTCTCTGCCATGATCAGCAAGTCAGCGCAGATCGAGATCAAGACCACCATTCTTGAAGCAAAATAATTGCTATTTATAATTAGGATCCGGTCCCATTCAGGAAACCGGATCCTATTTCTTTTCTCCCGCTGTTATCAAACTTTTTGGAGCCGCGATGGGACTGGCTGTGATCGTCACCCCGCCGCGCGTGAGTGTTCCTAAGTAAGAATCGGAACCGTTATGAGGTACCCAGCCATCCATCACAAACGGAATGACGCTATCGGCTGCGATCCACTCACCGTTGTACTTTCTCGCGATGTGTACGTGCGTGCCTGTCGCCGAGCCCCCTTCACAGGAAGGATAGCCCAGGATATCGCCAGCCTTGACCAGCGTTCCCTGCCTCACTTTATTGCTGGAACTGATATGCAGATACATGATCACCCAACCCGTGCGGTCATCGCCATCCTTGTCCAGGTCAAGCATCGCGATACCAGTATCAGTACGCGAAATTTCTCCATCAGCAACCGCCACCAGAGGTTCAATCGTTGGTGCGCATTTGCCCACCACGCTAGGAGGAGCAAAATCCAGTGCTCCCAATGGATCAGTAGTACCCCATGAAGCGTGCGGAGCACCGGTATACGCCCAGGTTTTTCCCGCCGGAAAAGGTAACGTAAGTTTGGGCTGCTCCAGGCTGCCAGGAATCACCGTCTGGATATCGACCCACGGATCGCCAAAAAGCTCACGATATGTGGCAGCCAGACCATCATCAGAGATGGCTGTATGGAAATCGTCAATCGACATCACCCGCGAAAAGTAGGTTTGAATTCCCACTGTACCCGCGTTCTGCCATGGGTCGGGATTTTCTATGTTGCCATCCAGCATGAGCAAAGAGCTAAAGCGACCGGTTTGCCATTGATAGTAGCCAGCGTTCAATTGATCAGCAGCCCATACCAATTGCAAGTAAAAGCCTTTATGATACTCATCTTCATAACCAAGCGGGTAATCCTTTTTTTCATTCGCCAGTTCAGATTGGGTCAGTGCTCCAGCCTGGTATTCCGCGATGGCCAGCAATAATCTGGGACTGATCGAAAATTCCATAGCGACATAGTCGATGAGTTCCCCGCCTTTACGAGTCTTGTCTCCCGCTAGCGCCGAGTAATCTTTCAACCAACCCGTCTGCGAATCGACAAAAACCGATGTGTTGAAATCCACCTGTGCTGGTCCATTAACGAAAAGCGAATTCGGCAAGATCTTATAGGGTGTTCCCCAAAGTGCTTTGAAGTAAATGGGGATCTTCATTGGAAAACCAACAGGAAGTGTGGTGACCTTTTCAGGCAGGTCGGTATTCACCAGACGAATTTCGCTTTCGGTGGTGTTAAAATGAGCCGCTACTGACACGAGAGTATCGCCGTCTTGGGCGATGTAATCCACCAGTGTGCCAGGTTCATACACCTGCCTGGTTGGTAATGGCGTGGGTGTCATCGTTTCAGTACTGGCATTCTGGACGACTACCACAGGGGTGGGCAGAGTTGTCTCAACTTGTGGGCTGCATGCGCTGATGAACGCAATCACTACCAGCAGATGGAATACTATACGTGATTTTTTCTTAATCATGACCATTCGCAACCTTCACTACGGTCGTGTAATTAAGCTCTTGGGAGCTGAAATCGGCGATGCCGTGATGAGGGTCGAACCATTGAATAGTGTACCCTCATATTCTTCAGCGCCATTGCTCGCGACATATCCGCTCAGGTTGAAAGGCACGGGTCCACCAGCCAACATCCACTCACCGTTGAACTTTCTGGCAACGTGAAGGTGGGTTCCTTCAGCCTGGCCACCTTCACAAGAAGGATGACCGATCTTGCTGTTCGTATCCAAAACGGTGCCAAGAGCCACCTTGTCACGCGTTTCGATGTGTAAATACATGATCACCCATCCTGTTGATTCGTCGCCATCGCCGTCAAGATCTTCGATCACTACGCCAGAGCCAGTTCGCACCACCAGCCCGGGAGCCATGGCGGTCACCCATTCATCGGATTGGGTACATCCCGATTTTATGGAAGGTGGCGCGAAATCCAACGCTGCCAGCGCACCGCCGGGTCCCCAGGCAGGATGTGGCCCACCTGTGAAACTCCAGGTACGCCCACGATAGAATGGCAATTCCAGTGTCGGCTGTGCCAGGTTCACCGGATAGAGGGGTTCAACAGTTTTTGATCGCGCCCAAAAATCGCCAAACATTGAAGTCATTAATTTAGGCATGCTTTGGTCGCCATACAGTGCCCCATTCCACTCCGCTGGCTCATACCACTGAGCGAAAAGATATTGCAGGGCAACTGTTCCGGCATTGAGTTGAGGATTCAATCGTTTGACTGAATTATCTTTAAAAGTGACCTCGGTCAAATTCCCGGCCCGCCAACCATAATATCCAATCGAGAGTTGCTCAACCGCCCAACTCAGTTGATAATAGAGACCCTGGTATTCAAGTTTGATGTATCCCATCGGATAATCCGATTCAGCCAGATTGGTCGGTTCTCCCAATACCCAGTGACTCTTGTATTCTAAAATAGCTAGGAGTAACCGCGGATTGGCTGAGTTTTCAAGTGCCACCAGGTTGACAATTTCTGAACCCGTCATCAATTTCCCTGCTACCTCATGGGTGTAGCGGCTCAAATATCCGCCAGCCTGGTTAATGTAAGCATCAATGTCGAAATCAGATGCAGAAGGTGAATAAACCACTTCGCTGTCAGGCATGGCGATCAGGTAGGGTGTGGCATTTTCGATGCGGTCGGGAATGGTCAGAAGGATCCCTGGGTTGATCAATCCTGTTTCCGGAAGCGGTTCGCTACTCTGTATCTCCTTGGCAGCTACCCCAAACCGTCCGGTGATCGAAGGAAGTGTGTCGCCGGATTGAGTGTAATAAATGATAGGAGGTTTGCCAGTTGCCAGAGGATCGATCGTTTCGGTGAAAATTGGCGTTTTCGTCCGCTGAGGAACGTCGGTAAATGTTGGCAGCGGAGTTTCGATCATTGCCGTTGCAGTAGGTACATCCGTGTTCGTTGCAGTAGGAGGTTCAAAAGTGGGAACCGCAGTGGAGGCATTGGCGGTCATGGTTAGTTCGAAGGGAGTGATGTATCCCTGGGAACAGGCAAGAACGCTGCAAGTCATCACGACCGCAGCGATCAGCAATTGGATCTTTCTAGCGCTTGATCTGGTTCTCATCAATGATCCCGTCCTCGGCTACGATCGACTTGTTTCCCTTGACCAAATACCCATTATATTCCACGCCACTGCCTTGTGATGTCCATCCATCCATCACAAAGGGCAGGCTGCCATCCGCAGAGATCCACACACCGTTATAACGCCTTGCTAGATGCAGGTGGGTCGCCGTGGAATACCCTCCCGTACATGAAGGATGACCGATGCGATCTCCCGCTCTCACTCGAGTCCCCACACTGACACGACCGCGATCCTCCACATGCATAAACAGGACTGTCCAACCGGTCTGTTCGAGGCCATCACCGTCCAGATCCAAAACGACCTCACCATTCTCAGAGCGCACAATCAAACCATCCGCTACAGCCACCTCCCAGATATCCGTTTGGTAACAGCCAAAAATTTCAGAAGGCGGAGCGAAATCAAGAGCAGCCCAAGCCGCGCCATCCCCCCAGGCGGAATGTGGTCCACTAGTAAACGACCAGGTATCCCCTTTTTCGAAGGGTAATTGCATATCGGGTTGGGTTAACCCCGTTGGAATAAGCGGTTCCACAGACAAATCGAATGGAATGCCAAAAAAGCTCACGTAAGTGGCATAAACACCTTCAGCTGAAACCGATTTCAACCAACCGTCACTTCCCTTGAGCAGCGCCAGCAACCGCTGCACCGCGACCGTACCGGCGTTGAGTGTGGGAGAAAATGTGATATCCGAACCGTCGGTTAATTGCGCGGAACTGATCGCGCCCACATTCCAGGAATAGAAACCAAAGTTCAATTGGTTGGCCGCCCACGAAAGCTGGATGTATAACCCCTGCCGGGTTTCATCGATCAGTTTCATTGGATAGGTTTGTTGCTTTTCCGAAATCTCATTCTGCGTCACCCAACCAGACTGGTATTCGAGCAATGCCAGGAGCAAGCGTGGATTAACAGAATACTCGTAACTGATCTGCTTGACGATCTCTAAGCCGGTTAATGTCGTTCCTTTTTCATCAACGAATTCCGAATAATGGCTGAGAAATCCCCCCTGCTTCTGGATGAACGCGTCAACGTCCAGGGTGGAACTTACAGGCCCGAAGACAAGCTCGGAGTCGGGGATAATCTTGAAATCTGAAGAAGCCGCGCCGCTTACCGACACATCCGGGATTTTATGAGGTGAATCCGGCGTCGGGGTGGAATACGCCGAACCAGCCGGGCGCTGTGTGGGAAGATTCACTTTCGTGTTCGATCCGCCAAGCGATTGAGGAACGGCTGTCGCTGAGTCGAGCATCCATGGTCTGCTTTGTTGTGCCGGCTGAACACAGGATGCGACAAATAACAAACAAATAAGAACGCAGATGACCGTTTTTCGATGCGATCTCATTTCAATCCACGCGATAATAATTGATTATCCACTGGCGCTCCACCGAGCAAGTGAACATGCAAATGGAAGACAGTCTGCCCTCCACCCGTCCCGGTATTGACCACCAACCGGTAGCCTGTTTCACCGATCCCCTTGGCAAATGCCATTTCTCTCCCTTTGAGAAATAATCTGCTCAACAAGGCTTCCTCAGTCTGGGTGATCTCGTTCATGGAAGGAATATGTTTTCGAGGGATGACCAGCAGATGGATCGGTGCCAATGGATGCGCATCCTGAATGACAACCATATCCTCATCTTCATAAAGGATCTCTGCGGGAACTTGATGTTCAATGATCATGCAAAAAATACAGTTTTCCATAGATACTCGTTGTTGCAATAATCTTACCTAATTTAATAAAAACCGGCACAAGAAAAACACACTTGTGCCGGATGTATTAATCAGAAAACTATTTCTTCACATCTTCACCGCGGATGTAGGCTTCGGTCATCTCACGGCAGAGGTCATCCTTGAATTGCTTCGGAGGAGTCTTCATAAAGTAAGAAGCTGGGGCGATCAACGGGCCGCCGATACCGCGGTCGCGAGCAATCTTGACACAGCGTAAAGCGTCGATGACCACTCCGGCCGAATTAGGCGAATCCCAGACTTCCAGTTTGGCCTCAAGGTTCAAGGGCACCTCCCCAAAGGTAGTCCCTTCCATACGAACGTAGCACCATTTGCGGTCGGTCAGCCAGGGCACGTAATCGCTTGGACCAACATGGATATCGTTTTCCGGGAGTTTGTACGGTAGCATGGAGGTGACAGCGCCGGTCTTGGAGATCTTCTTGGATTCCAGACGTTCACGCTCGAGCATGTTCATGAAATCAGTGTTGCCGCCAAAGTTGAGCTGATACGTTCGATCCAGGCGTACACCGCGATCAACGAAAAGACTCGTGAGGACACGGTGCAGGATGGTGGCACCCACCTGACTCTTGATGTCATCACCAATGATTGGCTGACCCGCGTCAGCGAAACGCTTGCCCCAATATTCGGAGCTGGCGATGAACACGGGAATGCAGTTTACCATTCCCACGCTGGCTTCGAGGATCTGTTCCACATACCACTTGGTAGCCATTTCCGAACCTACCGGCAGGTAATTTAAAACAACATCGGTACCGGTGTCCTTAAGAATCTTGACGATATCAGCGGTGGGACCGGGAGCCTTTTTGAGGATCTGGGAAAGATATTTACCAAGCCCATCGTGAGTCATGCCGCGATCAACTTTGACCCCCAAGTGTGGAACCTTTGTGAACTGGAATGTGTTGTTCGGATACGCGTAGATCGCCTCGGAAAGATCGAGCCCGACTTTGGTATCGACAACATCGAAAGCAGCAGAGAATTCAATATCACTTATATGATATCCACCCAAATTGACATGCATCAATCCTGGAATGCGGTCGTCATCCTTGGCGTCTTTATAAAAATGCACGCCCTGGACGAGGGAAGAAGCGCAATTGCCGACGCCAATAATCGCAACTCTCACTTTTTTATTGCCCATGTGTACTTCTCCTGTTTAAGTGATTAAAAACATCGTATGCTATAATTTGCTTATCTTTTAAAGGTGGCAAATGGCAGAACGATATCCTGATTATACCCGGCGTTTGGAAAGATTGCTCGAAGTTTGTCGAAATCTATCGGCCAATCTCGAGGTAGGACCCCTGCTGCAATCGATCATTGAAGTCGCGTCCGATCTCACGAACAGTGAGAATTCATTTGTTCTAATCTATGACAAAGAAAAGAAGTATCTGCAGGTCGTTGCTGCGCCTTTCTATATGATGGAAAGTTTGCGCACTGTAGGAGTTCCACTTGACCGCAGCCTCGCCGGAAAAGCATTCCGCACTGGTGAATCCCTCGTTTTTCGTGAGAATGAAGAACGGGAGCCATTCATTGATTCCATGGAATGGGAACGTAAAGTTGGTGCGCGGAACGCCCTCGCAATCCCTCTCATTTATAAGGGAGAAAGAATCGGCGTGATCGAAGCTATCAACAAGGCCAAAGGGTCAAATTACAATGAGGAAGACATTACCTTTCTGGACACGCTAGCAACGCAAGCAGCGACTGCCATTCAGAACCAACAACTTCTCCAAACCACCCAAAATGCCTATAAAAAGGTCATGGAACTGGATCGCATGAAAAGCGACTTCATCGCGATCTCATCACATGAATTGCGTACTCCTTTAGGGCTGATCATGGGGCACACGGCGTTTCTTAATGAGACCGCGCTGCCAGAACAAAAAGAAGACATCGAGATCATTGCCAGAAACGCTGAAAAACTACGTAATCTGATCGAAGAGATCGGCGATATTGATAATTTGACAGGTGGCATGACGAAACTGAAAAAAGAACCGGTATCGATCTCACAGGTCATCCAACAAGTAGTTGAAGCTTTTTCAGCGGAAGCCAATGAACGAAAGATCCACTTGAGCCACCAATCAAAACAACCCAATTTAGCCGTGGAAGGAGATCCCGAGAAGATCGCCATCGCTCTGCGCAATCTGGTAAAGAACGCGCTTGCCTTCACGAATGCCGATGGCATAGTAAAAGTGACCGCCGAGCAATTACCCGGCTACGTTAAAATCGCAGTTCTTGATAACGGTATTGGTATCCCAGAAGCCGAATGCGAAAAGATCTTCCAACGCTTTTACCAGGTGGAAAAACATCTCACCCGCAAACATGGCGGCATCGGTCTCGGTCTGCCGATTGCCAAGGAAATGGTTGAAATGCACAATGGTAAGATCTGGGTGGAGAGCGTGGAAGGGAAAGGCAGTCGATTCACCTTTATCCTGCCCATGAATTCAGCGCAAGCGTCCGCAGCCGAAAAAGTGTTCGCGCAATAAAACTCGAATATTGAGAATCGAGAATAGAGAATCGTCAGAACCTCGCAATTCTCCAATAATCTTGCGAGTAATCCGGTACTTAGGGTATAATCACGAACGTTCGGGGCGTGGCTCAGACCGGCTAGAGCACTCGGTTCGGGACCGAGAGGTCGAAGGTTCAAATCCTTTCGCCCCGACACAGAAAATCACCAAATCAATGGTGATTTTTGTTTATTAGAAGTCGAAGGTTCACCCCACTACGTGGTGCCTCATGAGATTCTCGCTTCGCTCAACAAAACCTTTCGCACTGTACCAGTATGCTACGCAACCTCGACAAAATCACCAAGCAATTGGTGATTTTCTTTTACCAAAGGTCGAAGGTTTGTTATAAGGGCAAGCATTGCTCCCACTTCACAACACTGCGTGGTGCTTTGTGGTTTTCTCGTTTCGCTCAACAAAACCTTTCGCACTGTACCATTATGCTACGCAACCTCGACACAGAAAATCATCAAACCATTGGTGAATGTTATTTTTCAGAGGTCGAAGGTTTGCCTCGACCTATTACCTGGCGATTTTCGTTCACAAAGCCAATAACCTTCGCGCTATTCCTTCAATCAATAATAAATTATTTTACGAAACCTAAAAAAGTTTAACTTGACGAAACGTAATTGCACTGTATACTTTTTATTAGTAAGCAAATTTGTTGTTGGTCATTATTTTTCTTGCATGTGTATTCTTCAACCAGCACAGAAAAGAACCTATCTGGGGGGGAAAATTTACCGGATGTCTTCAAAAAATGCCAGCAACTACGTCTGGGCAACGGTTTCCTCATCATTATCGGTAATCGGATTTTTGAACTGGATAGCAAATATGTGCTTACGGGATTTTGAAAGCGAACTGCTTTCTTAAGTAATCATTTATCCACCACATTCAAAATTCATGACCATATAAGGAGCAACCATGTCAACAGGACCAATTCCACCCGAGCAATATCCGCGTTCACCTGAACAACCCTCCCAGGTTCCACCAAGTGCAGGCATATATGGACAGGTTCCACAACCACAACAACCCAACCCGCAGGTCACCTCGCAGACCTATGTCCAGCCCAATCAATACCAGCAGCCGTCCGTGCAACAACCTTACGGGCAGCAACCTTATGGGCAGTCCAGCCAGTATGCGCCCACAGGCTCCCAAGTCTATCCCGGCATACCTGAAAAAAAGTCAGGTGGCGGAAATGCCCTCCTCATCATTATGGTTGTCGTCCTGGCTTTAGCTGCGATCGGTGGTTGGGCTTTGTATTACATCCGTAACAACGCCCTGAACCTGGCTAACGCTGAAATTGCTAAGAAAAACACTGAAATCTCTAATCTGAATTCCGATCTTGATACCGCTAATGCAAAAATTACGGACATGACCAAACAGATCAAAGACAAGGATTCAAAAATCGCATCGTTGAATGGCCAGATCACTGAGTTAACGAATAGCTATATCTGCAGTGGTGTCAGCATCAGTTCCTTTAGTTTTTATGATGCCGATTCAGTATTGGATTCACTGGAAACTTATGTAAATAACAAATATGGTTACTTCACCTCATCCGGTGGTGCTTACCTGCAAAATTACGGTGATTCAGCAGTTCTTTATGTGAATCAAGGAGACTATTCTTATTACTTTGTCGCTTATTTCGGTGGTGAATCAAAGACCGGCGGTAACCGCATCTACGATATTAATAACGAGTGCTTCATCGAGTAGGCAGTAAGGCGTCTCTATCAGCCTGTGGAATAGTATCAAGAATCCTTACCAAAAAAACCACCCGATGGGTGGTTTTTTGTAAATTAATCGTAATTTTATTCTCTTTGTCCTTGACGAATTTCAGGTGGGTTTGTATACTTTCTTCTTACGTGTATTAGGAAAGAATTATAAAATTTCTTTTGATCGGTATTTATGAGGGGGAGTATTCTGACTTTACCCTAAATGAAGGTTTTACAGCAATCAATCATTGAAACGTATTCATAGTAATACAGGAAAGCTTCATTCGCGCGATTATTTGATTATTTTAAGAGAACAATATTAATTGATTTCAAAGCCCAATAAATGGGTTTAGAAGTAAAAGTATTTGAACGGTCATTATTATAAGAGGAGAAAAATATGACTTCAGGACCATTTCCACCAGCACAGCAATACCCCCCACAAGAACCAGCACCCCAAGGTCAACAACCCTTTGGCCAGCAACCCTACGGTCAACAGCCCTACGTCCAAACACCGCAGCAACAATACTCATCCACAGGATATCCTACATACTCAGTACCTGGCGCACCAGAAAAGAAATCGGGTGGAAATACTGTATTAGTCATCCTGATCGTTATTTTGGCTCTCGTTTCGATTGGCGGATGGGCGATGTTCTTCGTCAAGAACAATGCCCTTAACCTTGCCAATGCAAACATTACTAAGAAAACCTCAGAAATCAGCGACTTGAATTCGGAACTCGATACGGCGAATGGGAAGATCACCGACTTGAACAAGCAGGTTAAGGACAAAGACTCAAAGATCGCTTCATTGAATGGCCAGATCACTGAGTTGACAAACAGCTATATCTGTAGCGGCGTCAGCGCTGATTCATTCAGTTTCTATGATGCCAATTCTGTACTGGATTCACTCGAAACCTACGTTGATAATACTTACGGGTATTTCACCTCATCTGGCGGTACATATCTCCAGAATTACGGAGAATCTGCCCTTCTGTATGTAAACCAGGGGGATTACTCATATTACTTTATAGCCTATTTTGGCGATGAATCAAAGACCGGCGGTAACCGCATCTACGATATCAATAACGAATGCTTCATTGAATAATTATCTTGCCGGTAAGACATCGTTTTAGCATCAAATTTGCCTTGTTAAAGCCACCTGATCGGTGGCTTTTTCTTTCTCAGTCATCAGGTAAACTCTAGCAACTAACCACTTAAACAGCCATCCAATGTAACCGGATTGTCGAGAGAGTTGGTTATAATAACAACCTGACTCGGAGTCTCTTTGGGTAATACCCCTCTCTGAGTCACTTAGATCCCTCGAGGTCAGATAAATGCAAATCGACTACCTGAACCCATTAATCCTTTTTCCCTGTATCCTCATTTTTTGTTTGCTTAACTACCTGCTGCCTCAGAAATTCAGATGGATCCTTCTCCTGGCGGCCAGCTATGCTTTCTTCTATCTGGTCGGTCGGTGGACGCTTTTAATATTGTTGGGCAGCACGGTTTTAAACTACATCGCCGGATTACTACTGGCTTCAAAGAGATTTTCGAAGAAAAATCTGCTTCTCCTCTCCTCCGTACTGATCAATATCGGACTCCTTATCTTCTTCAAGTATTTTGTTAAAACGATCAGCCCTGATTCGCTGCTTTTCCGGCTTCTTTCATCTGACACGGGCAGTATTTTATTCCCGGTAGGGTTATCCTTCTATACGTTGCAAAATATCAGCTACCTGGTGGATATTTCAACAGGGCTCATCCAACCAGAGCGAAATATCGGTGTTTTCGCTACCTTCCTGGCGTTTTTCCCCAAGATCACAGCAGGACCTGTCGAGCGCGGCAAGAACCTGATACCCCAGTTGCGCGCCCCAGAGAATTTTAAGAGCAACAATATTAAAGATGGATTGTGGTTACTTCTGTCCGGATTGTTTCTCAAACTTGTCATTGCAGATCGATTGGCGCTTTTCACCAATGAAGTCTTTTCTAAACCTGGGGAATATCAGGGATTGACCGTGTTCATCACATTGATCTTCCTGAGTTTTCAGATTTACCTCGACTTCGCAGGATATACGAATATTGCGCTTGGAGTAGCGAGACTACTGGGGATTAAGTTGACCGAGAACTTCAAACGGCCATACCTTTCAGTGGATATCATGGAATTCTGGAATCGCTGGCATATTTCATTCTCAAGCTGGTTGAGAGATTACATCTTTTTTCCGCTTCGCTATAAGCTTCTGCGAAAGAAACCATTCAACTCTGACCTGGCCGCCCTGGTAATTCCTCCGGTCGTAACCATGGTCATCAGCGGTCTCTGGCATGGAACGGGGCTTACGTTTTTAGTCTGGGGACTGTACCATGCTTTGTTCTACACCATCAACGTGGTCACCAAGAATCGAAATAAATCTGCGCATAAAAAACCAACGCTGGCCATCAGGATAATAGCGATTATAGTAAATTTCTTCATGATCTCATTTGGCTGGCTAATCTTCAAATCGGAATCGCTAGCTCAGGCATTAGTGATTTCCCATGGTCTTGTACTTAAGAGCACCACCATCGTTCAAATTCTCAAGCACACATACCATTTGGATTACATCCTCTCCTGGGTATTCATTGGCATCGTGATCATTACAGAGATACTTAAAGAATCAAGCCCGCAGAAATTCGACTTTAAGAATTTACCATTCCTGATGAAAGCAGTAGTCATTACATTTATTATCCTGTGTTTGACAATTTTTGGCGTCTATCAAGCCGGAGGGAGCACCTTTATCTATGGTAAGTTTTAACCATCTTAAACTCCCGATCACCATCCTTCTGATCGTGACATTGGTCCTCGCGGTCAATCAACAGTTGATCGTGGACTACCGGTATCATTACCGCGATAATTATTTGGCTGCGATTGTCGATAAAAACGAGTTGTTGGCAAAAACCCCCTCACCCAAGATCATAATCGTTGGTGGGTCAAATGCCGCATTTGGTTTTGATAGCGCAGCCATCAGCAAAGCGACCCAGATGCCTGTTGTAAATATGGGCATCCAAGGCAGCCTTGGACTTCGGTTCACATTGAATGATATCAAACCGTATATCCATGAAGGCGATATTGTGCTTATCTCTCCTGAATACCACAACCTGGTGGATGATCTGCAAGGCGGTGATGTCCTTGCTTATGCGCTCATTTTTTATCCGGAAGGAATCAAAGATATCACGTCGTTACATGACGCGTTTGAGGTGCTCAAAGCTTTCCCCAATGTGCATACTTCCGCGATCAAGACAACGCTGGATTTGCGAATCAGGGAACATTGCGATTTCATCTGCAAGATTGATGAAGATGTCTATTATCGCGAAGCCTTTAACCCACTTAATGGTGATATCATGACCAACCCGGCAATGCGGAGTTCAGACAGCGAATTCCATTTTGCATTTCCCTGGTCAGTACCTAATAGAACGCTCCGTCAGAGTGTTAATTTTTTGAATCAGTTTAATAAATATGTTGAGACACAAAACGCAAGGATGCTTTTTATCTACCCATCGATCTCCAACAATTTTTCAGATCAGGTCCAAACGAAGCTGGAAATAACTTCTCAGTACCTTACCGAGAACCTGGATTTTCCAATTTTGGGTACTTTGGATGACTCTCTCTTCGCGAAGGAGTACATGTTCGATACCGTTTTCCACCTGAATGACGTCGGACGGGAGATTCGCACAAAAACAGTCATCCGCGATCTTTGCCTTGTTCTCGAAAGTGGATGTTGTCAATAGTTCTTCACATATTCAAGGAATAACTTTGAAGAGAATTAAATTCTCTCCCTATCTGCAAGCCCTGATCTCAGCAGTTCTTTTTGGAATGAGCACGCCGCTCTCAAAACTACTGCTCGGTGAGACGGAGCCGATCAGTCTGGCAGCCCTGCTTTATCTGGGGAGCGGGATTGGGCTTCTGGCATTCAAATTCGTGCAGCGATTACTCGTTCACAACGTGAATAGTGAAGCCCGCCTGATCAAAAGAGATCTGCCCTGGCTTGCCGGAGCGATCCTTTGCGGAGGCGTGGCCGCGCCGATCGTGCTTCTGTTCAGCCTGCGGAATACACCTGCAGCCACCGCCTCTCTGCTGTTGAACTTTGAGTGCGTGGCCACCACACTGATCGCGATCCTGGCTTTCAAAGAAGCTGCCGGAAAGCGCATCATCGGCGCCATCGCGTTGATCACTCTGGCGGCTGTCCTTCTTTCGCTCGATCTGAACGCGGCCTGGGGTGTCTCTCTGGGCGCGCTGGGTATCCTGCTGGCCTGCCTGTTCTGGGGTATGGACAACAACTTCACCAGGATGATCTCGGCCAAGGACCCGGTCACCATTACCATGGTCAAAGGGCTTGCTGCTGGTAGTGTATCAATGGTGCTGGCGCTTCTCGTTGGTAAGGGATTTCCTGACGTCAAAACCGTTTTGCTTGCGATGCTGCTTGGCAGCTTGAGCTACGGCGGGAGCATTGTCCTCTTCATCCAAGCCATGCGCGGACTGGGAGCCGCCCGCACCAGCGCGCTATTCAACACTGCTCCCTTCGTGGGGATGCTGCTGTCATTCGCAATTTTCAGCAATGCACCAGGCTGGACTTTCTACGCAGGTCTGCCGTTGATGCTGCTCGGGACTATCTTGATCATCTATGAAGAACACCATCACACGCATCTTCATCCGGCGGTCACCCACGAACACGCCCATAACCACAACGACGGTCATCACAGCCACCCGCATGAGCCACCTGTGGAGGGCAGTCATTCACACTTGCACACTCATGAGGAAGTAACGCACGATCACGAGCACCGCCCGGATATTCATCATCAACATGAACATGAGAACTGGGGGTAGAGAATCGAAAGTCGAGAATCGTCAACCCCTATGCGTTCGTGATCGAGAGGTCGAAATTCTAGATATTCTCAAGCTGCATTCAAAAAAATCATACTCCCGCCATTCTGTTTGCATGTAAAATCATATCTTGAACACAGGATCAATTTTCAATCCAATCATTGCGACATGAGGTTAACATGGAAACCTTAGATCTACGCGGTAAATGGAATCTGACCAACCTTTCGACCCGTGAGACGATCACTGGCATGCTTCCGGGATGCAATTACCTTGATCTGATGTCTGCGGGGAAGATTAAGGATCCCTTCTGGGGACAGAACGAGAATGAAGGCACCCTGGTTTCAAAATCCGATTTTATCTACTCACGGTCCTTTGATGTCAAAGCCGATTTGTTGCGTAAAGAGTATGTCGATCTGGTTCTCTCCGGCGTGGACACTCTGGCGACGATCACAGTAAACAACAGAGTGGTCGCAAAAACGGAGAATTGCCATCGCGTATATCGTTTCGACGTTAAACAACTGCTGCAGGCAAAAGGCAACTCGATCGAGATTCTGTTCGAGAGCCCATACGCTTATATTGACGCCCACCAGAAGAAAAACAAGCTTCCCAACATCGGTTTCACCGCCGGGATCGCGCACTTGCGCAAAGTACAATGCCATTTTGGCTGGGATTGGGGTCCCAAGCTGCCACCGGTGGGGATCACTGGCAATATTGGTATTGAAGCCTACGACAAACGCATCGAAGATATCGAGGTCTACCAAAAACACGAATCCGGTAAGGTAACCCTATCCATCGCAAGCCACTTTTCAACTGATTGTACCGGTCAGACGCTACGCTGTACCCTGACCGACCCGGATGGCAAGGATTCGAAGCACCAGGTGAGAATCTCCGGGCAAGACGCTGCGTTGGAGATCGAGATAATTTTTCCCAAATTGTGGTGGTGCAACGGGCTGGGCGACCAGCCGCTCTACATCCTCGATGTGCAATTGGTCGACGGCAGTAACATCCAGGACGAAGTAAAGAAGTGCATTGGTCTGCGGACAATCGAACTGGATACTCACAGAGACGAGATCGGCGGTCAATTCCGCTTTATCATCAACGGCGTACCCATCTTTGCCAAGGGCGCCGATTGGATCCCGACCGACTCGTTCATCAACCGCACAACGCACGATGACCTAAGGTTTTACATCGAGCAGGCTAAATGGGCCAACATGAACATGCTGCGCGTATGGGGCGGTGGGTACTACGAATCCGACGATTTTTACGATCTGTGTGATCACAATGGGATTCTAGTGTGGCAGGATTTCGCTTTCGCCTGCAGCCCTTATCCCTTCGAGGAGCCCGCCTTTCTCGAAAACGTGCACCAGGAAGTGATCGACAACGTGCGAAGGCTGCGGCATCATGCCAGCCTGGCGTTGTGGTGCGGCAATAACGAGAATGAGATGATGGCCTCCATGTGGAAGAGCAAAAAGATCACCTATGAGTCGAACTACGATTTTTACTACAACATCCTGAGCAAATGGACCAGCGAACTGGACAAGGCCACACCCTATTGGCCGGGATCGCCTTCATCGGGGGAGCGAAAGATCGAATCGGTCGACCTGGATTACGGAGACAACCACCTGTGGGGCGTATGGCACGGCTTGCTGCCTGTTACAACCTTCCGCAGGATGCCAGCGCGCTTCACCTCCGAATTTGGACTGGAATCCTTCCCCTCCATGCGAGCCATCCGCGCGTTCACAGACAAGCCTGACATTAACTACCTTGACCCGGTGATGCTGACACACCAGAAATCCGCGGGTGGTAACCAGAAGATCCTCTTTTATCTGCTCGACCAATACCGCGACCCGAAGCACTTCGAAGATTTTGTCTACCTCTCGCAGCTCACCCAGGCAGGCGCGATGCGTTTTGCCACAGACGAGTGGCGGCGCAGGATGGGCACCTGCAACGGATCGATCTACTGGCAATACAACGATTGCTGGCCGGTGGCTTCTTGGGCTGGCATTGATTACTTGCAGCAACCCAAGGCGGTGCACTACCACTCACGCGAATACAACAAACCGGTTTGCCTCTCCAATGATTATTTCGACGACCGGGCGGAGATCTACCTCGCCAACGACCTGCCACAGCCCCTCACAGGCGAGCTGGCTTGGACGGTCACAAATTTCATGGGGAAGCTTCTGGCTTCCGGGAAATGCCCGGTTGAGATCGGACCCACGCAAGCGAAAAAGCTGACCGTCTTGAAATTCAGCGAGATCCTGGCCGGCGAGAAGAAAACCCGCGCGGTGCTGAGCGCCACGCTCACCAGCAACGGAAAAGAAATCGATACCAAGCGTTGGCTGCTGAGCGCGGATAAATTCGCCGAGTTGCCTAAAGCCGTCATTAAACAATCAGTGAAAACCGACGGCACGCAGGTGGAGATCACGCTCAGCTCGAGCGCCTTTGCCCGCGCAGTTTATGTGGTGGTTGATGGCGCCGACACGCCGGTCTCGGACAACTTCTTTGACCTGATGCCAGGCGAGGAAAAGACAGTCACTACGCACCTGACAATGCCAGCGAAAGACGCGGACCTGATGAATGCCATTCACGTGAAATCATTGGCCGACGTAGAACCACGCAGTACCCGTTTCGCTGACAGCTTGAAGCAGTTTTTGATGCACTTCACCTGGATCAACTTCAGCACCTGGATCGCCTTCAAATTCATCACCCGATTGAAATAAATCAACCAGACCACGCAAAGAGAGGTATGCCATATGGCATACCTCTCTTCTAGCTAAAGCTGGAGCTTTTCAGTTGGTTGCCACACCATTAACGTACAGGGTGTACCCGTTCGTATTCACATTATCCAGGCTGCCACTGAAGGAGGTAATGTAGCTGTCCCCGGTCAGGGTCCAGGTACTGGCCGAGTCGAGGGTGACAGTCAGTGATGCTGCCGTGGTTCCATCGGCGTTAATTGCACCGGTGTACGAGGAAGAATTGGACAGGTTCATCGTCAGCGAGGAGATCGCGTCCACAGTAATATCTCCAGTGATGGTTTGACCATCGAGATTGAAGGTAACAATGCCACCATTCGACCCCGCATTGCCCCACCCCCTGGAGCCGTCATTGCCGGCCACAGTGAGCAGATTGGTGCCGTCCGCCAGGGTGATGACCACGCCACTAAGGGTGATGACGCTGTCGGTATTGGTCACATAGAACATGTCACCGTTCAATGAGGTTAATGAGCCGCCGGTCATGGTGAAACTGCTGGTGCCGGTTTCAGCGTCACCGGACATGCTCTGGTAGAGCATCACGTTGTGGATGTTCTCGCCGCTATTTTCACCATAGGTGCCACTCATGTTACCGGTGACCACACAATCGGTCAACTCCACTGAGTTCAATCCTTCCACGACCACAGCCTCTGAATCGTTGGCAGTAAGGACGGCGTTGCTGACGTTGATATCCGCAGTGCTGTAGATGGCGGGAGCACCGGAACTTCCACTGGTGACGAAGGTGCCGCCGTCGACAACCATGGTGCCACCGCCGCGATCGCTGCGGATGGCTGCCTTGACCATCGAATTCACGGTAAGGTTGGTGGCATACATGATGCCGCCGCCCGCCACTTCGATACCGCCGGCATTGCCACCGGTTACATTGATGATGGTATCGGTGATGTAGATGGTGGCGCCGTTGTAGGCGAAGACACCGTTGGCGCCTTCGGCGGTGGCCGTGACCGTGCCGCCGGTGATGTTGAGGATGGCGTTATCGAGGGCAAGAATCGCCGCGTTCAAACCGTAAAAGCTGCTGGCATCGTTGCTCGAGGCGGCCCCATCTGTCTTTGCTACAGTCACGTTCACCAGTGAAGCGGTGATGGCACCTTCGGCGCGGATCGCGTTTTCATCCGCGTTGAGAGAAGTATACGTGCCGCCGGTGAGGGTCTCGCCGTCGGTGAGCAGATAGGCACCCGTGCCAGTGTCCACGGATTGGGCTCCGCCACCCGGTGCTCCACCTGGCGCGCCACCCGGTGCGTCACCATCTGGAGGAAGTCCGGGAGCAGCACCGGCGGCTGCAACAGTCGATTCACTCGCGGAGGTATCCGTACCGGTCACAGTGCTTGTAATTGCCGCAGAATTGCACGCTGCCAGCATCATAACGATGATGATTGCGACCAGAGGCTTTTTTGCGTTACAAAGAATTTTGGATTTCATTTCTATCTCCATTCACATCATTTATGCAATTATCCAGAATATCGTTGTTATTATCAGATAGGGGTATGGATTCAGTGTGTAGAAAATTAGAATGTTTGTAGAGAAATCCATTCACCCAATCAAATAAAGACACGCGCCGTCTGTGCCCCCGAAACTGGGAAACAGTACCCTACTATGGACACGCGATAGTGTATCCTTTGAGTGTGACATTCCACAATCAGTGTCTTACTTCTTGCCTCTTGACTTACTTTACAGATAATTGTAGGATAATTCAAAAGTAGGAGATTTCTTTATGGAAATCACTTCCACCACCAAAGGACAGATCGTCATTCCGGCTGCGCTGAGACGCAAGTATGGCATCAAGCCTGGAACACGTATCATCGTCACCGACAACGATGGCTCGATCACCCTTACCCCGGTAACCGAGGCCTACATCGAGAGTTTGCAAGGCTCGCTGAAGGGGTCCGGGGCGCTCAAGGTGCTGGCAGAGGAGCGCAGAAAGGACACTTACAGGGGGAAGTAATGACCGAAATCGTTTTAGATTCGTACGCATTGATGGCTTTCTTTGAAGGCGAACCCGGAGCGGATGCCGTCAAGAAGCTGCTGCTCGACGCCGAAAACGGCAAATGCCGGCTGTTAATGAGCGTGGTGAACCTGGGCGAGATCTGGTACTCCATCGCCAGGGTCAAGGACGCGAAGACCGCCGACCGCTACATCAGCGAGGTGCGCGGCATGGCCATTGAGGTGCTCGATGCGGATATGGAGACCACCAGGCAGGCAGCAGCGTTCAAATCCATAGGTGGGCTAGCATACGCCGATTGTTACGCGGCTGCTGTGGCAGCCTTGAATCACGCCAGCCTGGTCACCGGCGATAGGGAATTCGAGAAGGTCAAGAATGAGATAAAAGTCGTGTGGTTGTAAAAGTATGGCCTCGCGCCGTCCACGCCCATGGACCGGGGTGACAGCACCCCGCTCTGGACTCGCGACACCGCGCCCAAGGACCGAACGAGCCAGCACCCCACCCTGGACTCGAGACGCCGAGTTGGAGGTAAAGACCTGGTGAGCACAAATCTGTTCAAATTTTTTTAATATACTAGCTGTAATAAGTGAGATAATATGGAAATATTGAACTAACCAATGGGGAATTTGGTCATCGTAACTCCATCGGGGAAAAGTTGGAGGGATAAATGGACTCTGTAGGTGATATCTATGTCAGTTCAAGTGGAGGCGGCCGCAAAAAGAGAAAGGCAATTGCATCTCGCCCTAAAGGAACAAGTATCAATTCGTGGCTCAAATCGATCCTAAATAGTAAGAAGAATTACCCATGTTATGCGTTTTTTTTGATGTTTCCAAATAACAAAGACGTTATTGAATTTTTTTCTGATACATCAAATGTTTCAACCCTTGATAAAGCATCCAATACCAATTGCCTGATCACCCTAATTACAGAAAAACCGGTTGATCTTCTAAAGATCGACAAATCAAAACTCAAGCAGCTCTTCGAGAAATATTCCAATGAAGAGTTAAGCATCGAATTATCGAAAGTATTTAATGTGCCTCTGAATGAATTTCCATGTATTTTATTCTTTCAGAATTTGGATTCCAGAAAACATATTTCCTTAACGTTTAAAGACATGGATTCAACGAAAATCAACGATACCATGATCAATGCTTTTACCTTAATTCAACAAGCGGTGATTAGCGAAAAAGATCCTATACAAACCTTGATGAACAATCGGAAGAAAGAAGAATTCATCAATAATGCCAAACCGATCATCACCGAGCTGGTCAATATTGGAAAAACAACCGCAACTGAAGCAATAAAAGCTGCCATCGCTGCATTAAAAATTGCTGCTTGATTCGCGGAAAGAAATGATCAAATTCTCGTAAGGTCAGAGCTGGAAAAATGCTTTACAGATGATTTAACTTCATTTCCATCGTCCACACCAATGGACCGTGTGAGGCAGCGACCCACCCCGGACTTGCGCCGTCCGCGCCTCAACGGACAGGAGTGGTTAACAAATTATCTTGCACTAAGCTACCAACACCTAGCACATTGAGTTTTGAATACCCAATATTAGATATTACTAAAAAAACCATCTCGTAGTTTTGGGGGAAAAAAATAATTGCCAAGTAAGAAAAATATTAGTAATATTACATATCAAGTAAAGTCTTAATACAAGATTGGTTTACAAGGAGGAATAAAAAAAAAGAAGTTTTTTTGAGTCCAAATTAGTTTGGTTTTTACATTTCTAATCACTGGGAGGAAGACATGGATGAAGTAACTTACTTAGACGAAAAATCGGTTTTAATCACAAACACACGTGCTGTATTTAATGGAAAAACTTATGCTATATCAAATATTTCAAAAGTATCGATGGCTAGAGCTCATCTACCTTTACTGGCAGTTCTCATACAAGTCGTCCTTTTTATTGCTGTTCTCATGATGGGAGGTATCGGATTAGCGACAGGGATTGTATGGATGATTATTATGGGAGTCTTTTGTCTCGGTCTTTTCATTTTCAATATCGTTGATCCGAGGAACAAAATATTCACAGTAATGATTGGAACCTCTGGAAGTATGTTTGATGAAGAAGCTTTCAGATCAACCGACCAGGGATTTATTCAAAAAATTGTTGATACTCTGAACACGGCGATTGTGAAAAGGGGATAAACCTTAATTTTTATAACGTTTCTCAAGAGATTTTTGAATGAGATTACAGCTTATTCGATGATAATTTTAAAAGGATAATAAAACAGACACCTTGAAATCAAAGGTGTCTGTTTTATTAATAAAATGAATAATATTCGCCATTTTTACCATTTATGTATACCAACTAGTATTGGACTCGAGCCGTCCGCATCCACGGACCCGACGAGGCAGCGACCCGCCATGAAGTCGCTAAAATGAATTCACCCTTCGCCAACATGCAATTCAACTGTAGGGTGTGTTGGAAACGCTTCATATGTCGATTATCGAAATTCACGCAAGTAAGTTTCCAACGCACCATTCAAGCAATTCACAAAATCCAAAGCCAACGCCGGTGAAGTTTCTTTTGTTCATTTTTACCGCACACCAAAGTAAATTCGCTTAGTTGTTTAACGGTGCGTTCGCTGGCCGGTGGATTGGCTAATCAATTTGAATGATTAAGTCCGGCATTTTGCTAATTTATATGAGAATGGATCGGTCAGGCGAACAGCACCCTACGCCGCTTTGTTTATTTGAGGTTGGCTAAACCCACCCGCCCTGGACTCGTGACGCCGCGCCCACGGACCGATGGAGGCAGCGACACACACTGGACTCGCGACGCCGCACCCGCGGACCGGACGAGGCTGTGCCCGCCCTGGCCACGCGACACCGCGCCCGCGAACCGGACGAGGCAGCGACGCACCCTAGACTCGCGACGCCGCCCCCGCGGGACGGAATGGCAGCGAAAATGTTACTGTTGTAGTCATCGAAACATATCGCAGTGTTGAATTTTTACCCAAGCATCGCTATACTTATAACAATACGGGAGGAGTTACAGACAATTATTTTCTAGGTCAATAGACTTTATTAGTTCGGTTACCACACAATTTTAACATTCTCACATGGAGAAAAGCATGCATTATTCAGAAGAAGAAATCAAAAAATGGCTTCTTCAACCAGCTAATGTATCATCACTTCTACTACCTTATGACATACATGTAGAGGCGTTCTTAGCATCCGGAGGGCAAGGGCATGTTTTTTCAGGATATTTCCAAAAAATTGCAGCTGCAATAAAAATTTACTTTCCAGGACAAGTGGTAGAAAGAATAGACCGGGAAGTAAATGCACTGCGTCAATTAAACTGTAATTCTATTGTTAAGCTTTTATGGTATGGCAAAGTTTCTGCATTAGAGACGAATATCCCCGTCGTAGTTACTGAATTAATAAAAGGCGAAAACCTTTCTTCAATTCTTGAAAAAGGTCCTCTTTCTGAACAGGAAACCGGAATCATTGCTTACGATACAGCATATGCAATAAAAAATTTATGGGAAGAACAAAGAATTGTCCATCGAGATATCAAGCCAAATAATATTCTACTTCGCCAAAATGGCCGAGCATGCATTATTGATCTTGGTGTTGCCCGACATCTCGATAAATCCTCATTGACTGCTACAGGCACTACATGGGGGACTCGAGGTTACTTATCGCCGGAACAGAGTAATTGTGTAAAACAATTAACCTGTAAGTCAGATATATATTCTTTAGCGATCGTTTTACTTGAATGCGGTTTAGGACATCACCCGACAAATCGGGATCAACAACAACTATTAGGTTTTAGTTTTTATGAAACACTACCTGACCCAATTTGTAATTGGAAATACTCTACCCTCATAAGAAAAATGTTTTCAACTAAGCCAAACGTAAGGCCTTTGCCTTCTTTGATTTTAGAAGAACTAAATCAATACAAACCTTAAGGGAGGAATACGGTATGGCATTCTATAGAAATGCTGGTTGGAGTTTTAAGCTAGATAATAAAATTAATCCAGATGGTGCAATTATCGTAGGTTCAGCGGTTGATTATCCTTCGATCTCACGTAGAAAAATTGATAAGAAATTTTCATATATGAAGAATAGATATTTCGATCCACAGTTGTACATGGACAAAATTGATCCGCATGAATCTCCAAAACCGTGCGCTAATCTCATCAGCTATCCATGGTCAAAAACAAAATCAGTGATTGAATTTGATAGCGATGTTTTCAATCAAAAAGAATACAAAAAGGATTTATTAAAAAGAATTATTGATATATGGAATGAGAAAGAACCTGAAACGGAAGCATCAATAGTTGATACAGTGGAAAAGGTAATTAATTTTCAAATTGCAATTGGTTGCGAAGGAATAATTTTACCTAGTCCATTAACAAAAGACACATCATCTGATTATTCTAGAGAATTGAATTGGCTTGATTCTGGTCTGACCCATATCAAGAAGAATGGGATAAAACTGCCGGTTTTTGCAACTCTTGCGATTTCTGATTCGTGCATTAGGTACTCTAAAACTCATGAAAATAATTTCCTAGATATGATAACCGATACCATTAGTTCAAGAAAAATTGACGGGGTTTATTTTATTGTTGAACAGATGTCAGAACCTGTAGATACCAGGTATTTGGGTAATTTTAATGCCATCCTTTCATCTCTAGAATTAATTCACCAGTTTTCTGTGGAATGTCGGCTAAAGGTAATCGTGAATTTCTTTGGACCTTTTGGTTTAGTTTGCTCTGCTGTTGGTGCAAGTATATGGGCTTCTGACTGGTACAAGAGCTTAATCCGATACCGGTTAGCTGATAAAATTGGTGAAGGGCGTGCACGCCCATTATTTTGGTCAATGCCAATGGCTAGTGATATAAATTTAAAAAATGATATAGATACAATTCAGAGGAGTGGACATTTTCAAGAGGTATACAATGAAACTAATGCCTCGAAAACTCTTATGCTTGGATTATCATCCGGGAAATCAGTTCAAGACATACCTGCGTGGAGATATAGAATTAGCAACAATACTGCGGCCATGGAACACTATCGATTATCTATGATTGCTGCGAATAATGAACTTGAGAATTCTTCGTTCGAAAAGAGATTAGATACAGTTCAAAATTGGCTATCAAACGCTTCTGCTTTGGTTAAGAAAATGGAACCAATCTTAGGGGATGACTCTTTGACAAAAACAGATCATGTAGCAGCTTGGAAAGATGCATTCTTAGCTTATCGTCTTTCCCACAATATTTGACGACAAGGAACAAGAGTGCTGTCAACAATATACTCCTTATCATAAGAATCCGAAGGATCATTCTTAAGAGGCCTAACAAGCCATTCAATTTCATTCCTAGAAATTGCACATAAACCCACATTGCTTTCAATAAACTTATAAAGGATTTCTGAAGCTCTTGGTACACCATGTGCATCCATTGCTACTATCACTTTATCTGAAAATTTTTTATACCGAATACCTTGAGCTAATGCTTCACGCCAATTTTTTAATTTCGCTTCTATTGCAATTACTTCAGCTTCTATTAACGCAATCGCAGGCGACAGATAATACCTATCATCAAGGCAAATAATAGTTTCTTCTTTTTTCAGTTCAAGCACCAAAGGAAGAATGTTTTTTGTTTCTTCGAAACAAAAATCAGCAATCTGGTTAATTGATAAAGCACCATAACTACGTAGTAGTGAAAGTACGAATGAGTACTTACTTTTCCACTTCCTTGGCCAAATCGATTCTGTAGGGATCATTTGATACCCGACGCAAATCATATCAGGTATGCATTCACCTATTGAAACTTCCCTTTTTATAAAAAATATACTTTGCTCACACCAATTTGAAGGGTCTGCACTTGACAATTCAATTTGCAGGTCTCGCTCATTTTGAAAAATCATAGATTTGACCTTCGCTACTTCTCTATTGAAAATTTAGAGTAATCGACTTCTGCTATTTACATAACAAAAACAGATGCAATTTTACTACCAAGTTCTTTTACTTCACTAGAAAATCGCGAAAGTGTACATTGGCTGAGTTTATAAAATTACCTCAATAATGTCAAGTAGTAAATCCTTTTCTTGGTATAAGTACTATTTGAACCACAAATAGCCCACCAATTTATGCTATAATCCAGACAATCCGGGTAGGGATTCACCCTGCCCGCTCATCCAGAGAGGCGGAGGGACCGGCCCTGTGAACCCTCGGCAACCGCGGCAGACGCTGGTGCCAATTCCGGCAGAGCTCTTGACTGAGCCATCTGGAAGATGAGAGACGTCCCCGCGTTCACCCGTTGCCTCTCATCGTATTGAGAGGCAATTTTTATCACCCATCCATCGCTGCATTACAGGAGGCCACCATGAACCGAACCTATACCAACCGCTCTTACCTCGACGCCATGGCGCGCAAGGTGATGGTCTTCGACGGCGCGATGGGCACGAACCTGCAGGTGCAGAACCTCTCCGTGGCGGATTACGGCGGCGAGAAGACGATGGGCTGCAACGATTACCTGGTGATCACCTGCCCGCAGGCCGTGGAGAAGGTGCACCGCGCCTTCCTCGAAGCCGGCGTGGACGTGATCGAGACCTGTACCTTCCGCGCCAACAGGCTGACGCTCAAAGAATACGGCCTGTCTAACCAGACGACCGCCATCAACTTGGCCGCGGCCAACCTGGCGCGCCGCCTGGCCGATGAGTACACCCAGAAGACCGGACAGCAGCGCTTCGTGGCCGGCTCGATGGGTCCGACGGGCAAGCTGCCCTCAATGAACGATCCCGAACTCTCGAACATCACCTTCGACGAACTGAAAGACATTTTCCGCGAGCAGGCCGCCGCGCTACTCAAGGGCGGCGTGGACCTGCTGCTGATCGAGACCTCGCAAGACATCCTCGAGGTCAAGGCCGCCATCGTTGGCATCGAGGCCGCGTTCGAAGAAACCGGCATCCGCGTACCCATCCAGGCGCAGGTGACGCTGGACGCCACCGGGCGCATGCTGCTCGGCACCGACATCAGCGGCGTGCTGGCCATCCTCGAGAGCTTCCCCATCGACGTCATCGGCATGAACTGCTCCACTGGTCCCGACCTGATGCGCGAACCGGTGCAGTATTTGGGAGCGAATTCCCCCCTACCCATTTCGTGCATCCCCAACGCGGGGCTGCCGCTGAATATCGACGGTCAGGCGGTATATCCGCTCGAACCGCAGCCTTTCGCCGACGCGCTCTACGAATATGCCATCAAGAACGGCGTGCGCGTGGTGGGCGGCTGCTGTGGCACCACCCCGGCGCATCTGAAGGCGCTGGTGGAAAAGGTCAAAGACCTGAAACCGAGCGTCCCGACGGCGAAGCCCTCTCCGGTGCTGGCTTCGGCGCTCTCGGCGCAATCCATGCTGCAGGAGCCCGCGCCCTTCTTCATCGCCGAACGCCTCAACACCCAGGGCAGCCGCATTTTTAAGAAAATGGTGCTTGATAACGACTACGACGCCATCCTCAGCCTGGCCAACCAGCAGGTGGAGAACGGCGCCCACGGCCTGGACCTGTGCGTGGCGCTCACCGAGCGCGGCGACGAGGTCGGTACGATGCGCAAGCTCATCAAGACCATCGCCCCCAGCATCCGCCTGCCGCTGGTGATCGACACCACCGAGCCGGACGTGCTCGAGGCCGCGCTGCAGACCGCTCCAGGCCGCTGCCTGATCAACTCCACGCATCTCGAAGGCGGTCGCGCTAAAGCGGACAGGATCCTCGGTCTGGCCAAGAAGTACAACGCCGCCGTCATTCTGCTCACCATCGACGAACAGGGCATGGCCAAGACGCGCGAGCGCAAGCTCGAGGTGGCAAAACGCCTCTATCACATTGCTGTGGACGAGTTCGGGCTGAACCCCGGCGACCTGGTCTTCGACGACCTCACTTTCACCCTGGCTACCGGTCAGGAGGAGTTCCTCAATTCCGCCATCGAGACCCTCGAGGGCATCAAGCTGATCAAGAAGGAGCTGCCCGGCGTGCTCACCTCGTTGGGCGTCTCGAACGTCTCGTTCGGGCTGGCTCCCAACGCGCGCAGCGTCATCAACAGCGTCATGCTGCATCACGCTGTCCAGGCCGGGCTGGATATGGCCATCGTCAACCCGGCAGCCATCAAGCCCTACCCCGAGATCGGCCCGGAAGAACGTATGCTGGCCGAGGACCTCATCTTCAACCGCGCGCCCGACGCACTGCAGAAGCTGATCGAACATTTCCAGAACGCCGGACCCGAGGAAGAGAAAAAGGATGCCCAGGCCGAGCTGCTCAAATCCATGAGCGCCGGCGAGCGCCTGCAGTGGAAGATCGTGCACCGCTGCAAAGATAACGTGGAAGACGATATCGATGAACTGGTCGCTTCTGTCCCTGCCGGGACGGAACGCCAGGAGAAAGCCATTTTCGTGCTTAACAAGGTGCTGCTGCCAGCCATGAAAGAGGTCGGCGACAAATTTGGTGCCGGTGAACTGATATTGCCCTTTGTGCTGCAATCCGCGGAAGTAATGAAGAAGACCGTGGCGCATCTCGAGAATTACCTTGAACGCAAGGAAGGCACGTCTAAGGGTAAACTCGTCCTCGCCACCGTCTACGGTGACGTGCACGACATTGGCAAGAATCTGGTCAAGACAATCCTCTCCAACAACGGCTACGAGGTGGTGGACCTGGGCAAACAGGTGCCCGCCGAGACCATCATCCAGAAAGCCATCGAAGAGAAGGCTGATGCCATCGGGCTGTCGGCGCTGCTGGTGAGCACCTCCAAACAGATGCCGCTGGTGGTGAATGAGCTCGATCGGCGCGGATTGAAGTTCCCCGTGCTGATCGGCGGCGCGGCTATCAACGAACGCTTCGGTCGCCGCATCCTCAAGACCGAGAACGGATCGCTCTACGAGCCGGGCGTGTTCTATTGCAAGGACGCCTTCGAAGGGCTCTCAACCATGGACGCCCTCTCCGACCCGCAGACACGCTCCGCCGCGCTTGAGCAATTGAAGAAGGAATCCGAGTTCGAGTACAGCCGAGAGGTGGGCAGCACGTCCGCCACGCCTGACGCGAAATCAAACGTACGTCCAGCAGAGACTATTCCACAGCCGCCTCAATGGGGTCCGCGCGTGGTGGAGCAGATGCCACTGGAGATGGTGCTGCAGTACCTGCCTAAGAACGAACTTTTCCGCCTGTCGTGGGGCGCCAAGAACACCCACGGCGAAGAATGGACGAAGTTGCAGGCTGAGTACGAAGCCCGCCTCAAAGAGATGACCGCCTCGGCGCTCAAAGAAAAATGGCTGCAGCCCAAAGGCGTCTACGGCTACTGGCCAGCTCAGGTGAGCGGAAGCGAACTACTGGTGTATGACCCCGCCACCATCAACGACAAACAACCGAAGATACTGGCCCGTTTCAACTTCCCACGCCAGGCCGGTGCCGATTCGCTCTCGCTGGCCGACTACTTCCTCTCCGTCGAATCCGGTAAGATGGACGTGGTCGCCTTCCAGGTGGTGACAGTGGGTCAATGTGCCACCGACCGCTTTGAAAAATTGCAAGCTGCCGGGGATTACACCGAAGCCTATTTCACCCATGGACTGGCAGTCCAGACCGCCGAAGCCACCGCCGAGTACTTGCACCGCCACATCCGCCGCGAACTAGGGCTGGGCGAGGAGCAGGGCAAACGCTATTCCTGGGGTTACCCCGCCATCCCCGAGCTAAACGACCATGCCAAAGTCTTCCAGCTCTTGCCCGCAGAAAAAGAACTGGGCATGAGCCTGACCACAGCTTTTCAACTTGTCCCAGAGCAATCCACCACGGCCATCGTGATTCATCACCCCGAGGCCAAGTATTTCAATACCGGCGAATCCAGGATCGAGCAATTGCTCAAGAAGTAACGTATGACCGGAAAACAATCGTTCAAGCAACTGCTGAGCTGCACCGCCCCCATCCTTTCGGACGGGGCGATGGGTACCATGCTGCACGCGCGCGGCGTCTCAGGTGAAGCCTGCTTCGAGGTGTTGAATCTCAAGCAGCCCTCGCTGGTGGCCGACGTGCACCGCGATTACATCGAGGCTGGCTCGCAGATGATCCAAACCAACACATTCGGCGCCAACCGATTTAAGCTGGCACAGTATGGACTGGCTGATAAGGTCGCTGAGATCAATAGCGCCGGCGTAGAGCTGGCACGGCGCGTCGTCCTGGCCTCGTTTAAGGAAGTGCTGATCGCCGGCGACATGGGTCCGCTGGGGGTACGCCTGGCCCCCTTCGGTCGCGTCCAGCCCGAGCAAGCTTTCGCCGCCTTCCAGGAACAGGCGACCGCGCTCAATAACACCAATGTTGATCTGATCGTTCTCGAAACTTTCACCGATCTTTATGAGATTGTTGAAGCCATTAAAGCAGTTAAATCCGTGAACCCCGATCTGCCGGTGCTGGCTTCGATGACCTTTACCCGCGACAACCGCACCCTGCTGGGCGACAGCCCTGCCAAGGTGGCGCGCCGTATCCACGAAGCAGGAGCCGACGTGGTGGGGATCAACTGCTCGGGCGGTCCCAATCAATTATTGAACCTGTTACGCGCCATGCGAGAAGCCGTGCCTGAAGCCGCCTTCTCGGTAATGCCTAACGCTGGCTGGCCGCAGCAGGTGGAAGGGCGCATCATGTACCCGGCTGGACCGGAATATTTCGGCGAGTATGCCCTATCGTTCTGGAAGGAAGGCGCCTGCGTCATTGGCGGCTGCTGCGGTACCACCCCGGCGCACATCGCCTCCATGTCCAAAACAATCCAATCGCAAGATTTCAGCAAGATCGAGCGCGCGCAGGTGGTCAGCGGCGGTAAAACTACCGTTCAGGGCGGTGAGTCCAGCCTGCCCCCCACCCGCCTGGCACAGAAACTGGCCGCTGGTGAGTTCGTCATCGCTGTCGAGATGGATCCACCGCGCGGACTGGCCACGCAGAAGATGTTGGCCGGCGCTAGCCTGCTCTCCGAGGCTGGCGCGGACGTGATCGACGTGGCCGACAGCCCCATGGCGCGCATGCGCATGAGTCCGTGGGCGGTGTGCGACCTGATCCAGCGCAAAGTTGGCATCGAGACCGTGCTGCACTTTCCCACTCGCGGACGCAACTTATTGCGGGTTCAGGGCGATTTATTGGCGTCACATGCCCAGGGAGTGCGCAACGTCTTCGTGGTGATGGGCGACCCGACCTCCATCGGCGATTACCCCGACGCCAACGACAACTACGACCTCGTCCCCTCCGGCTTGATCAAATTGATCAAACAGGGATTCAACGCCGGTTTCGACCACGCCGGCTCGGATATCGGCCAGCCGACTTCGTTCTTTGTGGGCTGCGCGCTCAATTTGAATCCTCACGATATGAATGAAGAGCTAAAGAATCTGCGCCGCAAGCTGCGTGCCGGTGCCGATTTTGTACTCACCCAGCCCATCTACGACATCCACCTGGTGGAGCAGTTCCATACCGCTTACCGCTCGTCCGAAGGCACCGACCTGCCCGTCCCCATGATCGTTGGCCTGCTGCCCCTGGCATCTGCTCGTCACGCTGCCTTTTTGCAGGCCGAGGTTCCCGGCATCACCATTCCCGATGAAATGCTGCGGCAGATGCAGGAAGCTGGAGAAAACGGCGCGGCAATGGGTAATAAGCTCGCAACCGAACTGGCACTCAAACTCAAGCGCGTTGCTCAGGGGGTTTACCTCATGCCCGCGTTCGGTCGCTACGACCGTGCCGCGGAGATCATCGAAGCCATCCGCGCTGCCAAATAAAAATCTTCCAAAAAATAGTACAATAAGAGGGACAAGAGGCGTTATGCTGCTAACAATCGATATCGGCAACACCAACATCACGCTGGGACTCTACGAGGGAGAGACGCTGAGCGGCCACTGGCGCATGGCGACCAACCATGAATCCATGCCCGACGAGTACGGCATCATGATGTCGAACCTGCTCGAACATCGCGGCGTCAACAGCAAGGACCTCGAGGGTATCTGTATGGCCTCGGTGGTGCCTCCGCTAACCAGCCGCGTGATCCAGGCGTGCAACAACTATCTCGATTCCGAGCCCCTCAACGTGGATTACATGACCAAGACTGGCGTCAAGATCATGATCGACCAGCCACAGACCGTCGGCGCGGACCGCATCGTGGACGTGGTCGCGACCAAACGACTCTACGGCGGCCCAGCCTGCGTGGTTGATTTCGGCACCGCCACCACCTTCGACGCCATGGACGCAGCCGGAAACTACCTGGGCGGCGCCATCGCCCCGGGGATCGGCATCTCGGCGGACGCGCTCGTCAAGTACACCTCGCAGCTCCCTCGCGTGGATCTGCAAGCCCCGCCGAGCGTGATCGGTAAGAATACCATCCACGCCATGCAGTCCGGGCTGCTTTTCGGTTACACGGCGATGGTGGAGGGAATGGTTGAAAAATTCAGAAAACAACTCGGCCCAGAGATGAAGGTGATCGCCACCGGTGGGCTGGCTGAACTCGTCTCGAAACAAACACATGTGCTTCAGGTCATCGCCCCCTGGCTCACGCTGGATGGGCTGCGTATGATCTGGGAAATGAACAGATAACATGACCAACCCATTCGCGAACAAACACATTGTGCTCGGCATCACCGGATCAGTAGCGGCATACAAAGCCGTTGAGCTGGCTTCGAAGCTGACCCAGTCCGGCGCTCTGGTCGACGTGATCCTCACCGAGTCCGCGCTCAAATTTGTCTCGGCGTTGCAGTTCCAATCGGTGACCGGTCGCAAAGCCTTCACCGACGCTGACCTATGGGGCGGCGAGGCGCACGTGGTACACGTCAACCTGGGTCACTCCGCCGATATGCTGGTGATCGCCCCCGTCACGGCTTCGACCATGGCCAAACTGGCCACCGGCTTGGGCGACAACCTGCTCAGCGTTTCAGCCTTGGCAGCCAAGTGTCCGCTGGTGCTGGCTCCGGCAATGGATTTGGGCATGTACTCTCACGTGGCCACTCAAAAGAACGTGGAAACGCTCAAAGAACGCGGCGCGCACTTTATCGGCCCCGTCGAAGGGCACCTGGCGTCCGGACTCACCGGTCCGGGGCGCTTCGAGGAACCAGCCAACATTCTGGCCGAACTGCGCTATTTGCTCAGCCGTGGAGGTCCGTTAGCAGGCAAGAAGGTTGTCGTCAGCGCGGGCGGAACGGAAGAAGCCATCGACCCGGTGAGGGTAATCACCAACCGCTCTTCGGGCAAACAGGGCTACGCTGTGGCTCAGTGCGCGCTGGACGCGGGCGCCGACGTGACGCTCATCAGCGCCAACGCACACCTCGCAGCACCGCGCGGGGTTAAATTTGTCAGCACACGCTCCGCCGAAGAGATGTGCGAAGCCGTACTCGAAGAGATCAGCAGCGCAGACGCGCTGGTGATGGCCGCGGCGGTATCTGATTTCCGCCCGGTGGAAATTGCTGAACAGAAGATCAAGAAAAACAGTAACAACCTTGCCATTGAGCTTGAACCAACCAAAGATATCCTGCTGGAAGTCGCGGCCGTGAAGACAAAGATCGGATTTCCGCGCATCACGGTCGGTTTTGCTGCCGAAAGCGAGCATTTACTCGAGAACGCTGCCGACAAAATGAAGAAGAAAAACCTTGACATGATCGTTGCAAACGATATCAGCCTTCCCGGCAGCGGGTTTGAGGTGGATACCAACCAGGTAACTCTATTGATGAAAGATGGAAGGCAAGAAAAATTTCCCGTGATGACAAAATTAGAGGTGGCAGACATGATCGTATCCAAATTGACCAATTGGTTGGAAGAGGCATAGTAGCCGCCTTATGCGAATCTTAGTGATGTCCGATATTCACGCGAATTTCCCTGCGCTTGAAGCCGTTCTGTCTGCTGCCATCACGGTGGACGCGGTCTGGTGCCTGGGTGACCTGGTGGGCTACGGCCCTCATCCCAACGAATGCATCGAACGCGTCGCCTCGCTGCCCAACCTCACCTGCCTGACGGGCAATCACGACGCTGCGGTGACCGACAGCCGAAATATCGACAAATTCAATGATGAAGCCGGTCACGCCATCTACTGGACACGACGCAACCTGACCGATGCCAATCTGGAGTACCTCTCCAAGCTGTCTGAAATGGTTGAAACCAACTGGGTGACCCTGGCGCACGGTAGTCCGCGCAACCCCACCTGGGAATACATCATCGACCCGGTCACAGCCATGGTCAATTTTGCCTTTTTCGATACACAGATCGCCCTTGTGGGTCACAGCCATTTACCCCTGGCATTCGTCGTGGATAAGACCAATGACAAAATCGATAGGCGTCTGCTGAAAGCCGGAGACGTTCTGCAGCTTGATTCTCGCGCGATCCTAAACCCGGGTTCGGTCGGGCAGCCGAGAGACCACGACCCGCGTGCATCCTTTGGCATTCTGGACCCGGAAGCCATGACGTGGGAACTAAACCGGGTGGAATATGATTTCAAATCCACTCAGGCGGCTCTTAAGAAAGCCGGACTCCCCGCGAAATTGGCCACGCGCCTCGGTGAAGGCTGGTAAACCGGAACCATTTCATCCTGGATGGCGTCTTGATGATAAGAACTGAGAAATCGAAGGAGGAGAAATGAAAAAGAGAAGTTTGATCATCATCGCGGTAATCTTCATCTTTGCCCTCACAAGTTGTGGCGCTGCCAGATCCATGGATTACGCGGCCACCTCCGCACCGATGGCAGATTATTCCAAAGGCGTCAATGAATCCCTGACCTATCAGGGTGAAGTCCCCATGGCAGCTCCGTCCACTGTTGATACCAGTGGTGGCATCGTGAACGCTGCTTCAGCCGCAAGCACCTCCGAACAGATGATCGTTAAAAACGCATCGTTGAGCATTCTCGTCGATGACCCGATGAAATCGCTGTCCGACATAATGAAATTAGCCAGCGACCTTGGCGGTTTTACGGTATCGTCAAACAGCTACCAGACTTATACCAATTCCGGGCTGCAAGTACCAGCAGCCTCGGTCAGTATCCGCGTTCCAGCCGACAAGTTGAATGAAGCGCTTGATCAGATCAAAGCCCTTACAGGCGATCCGACCCAATATGTTACCAATGAAAGCGTCAGCGGGCAGGACGTGACCCAGGCCTACACCGACCTGGCTTCCCGCCTGCGCAACCTGGAAGAAGCTGAAACCGAATTGACCAAGATGTATGAGAAGGCTGAAAAAGCTGAGGATGTCCTGGCTATCTACAATCAGAAAATGCAAGTAAGTGAACAGATCGAGGTCATTAAAGGTCAGATGCAATATTACGAACAGGCTTCCGCCACTTCAGAGATCTCAGTACAGATCTCAGCCAAAGCCAGCGTCCAGCCCGTGACCATTGCCGGCTGGCAGCCCAAGGGCGTCGCCCGCAACGCCGTCCAGGCGCTGATTAACTTCGGCAAAGGCTTCGTCAACTTCCTGATCTGGCTGGTGATCTACGTGCTGCCGATCGTGCTCGTCATCGGCGCTCCCATCTTCTTCTTCATCCGCTGGCTGGTACGCCGCAAACGCCGCGCTGAGGAGAAACTCAAAGTGATGCCTCCATTACCGACGGAAAAGAAATAAAAGCTCGAGAATAGAGAATTGACAATTGAGAATCGTAAAAATCGAGATGACCTTACGGTCATCTCGATTTTTTATTAACTCTTTCTCAAGAGTCACGGAGTTTATCTCTTTGAAATGCTAATCCTGGTAAACCCATCCATCTTGACGGGGAGTTCGAGCAAACTCCCCTTACGGTTGGGTTTCTCAACGGTTTTCCCGTCCACCTCAACTGTGTACTTTTGCCAGGGGATGTAAACCCAGGCTTTTCCATCCGTATTGCGCGGCAGGCGCAGCGTGAAGGTGACCTTGCTCGCTGTTGCCTGCCATTCAGCCACCTCGCGCCCCATAGAGAAGTGCAGATCGCTGCCCAGGTAAAGCGGTTGATCCTTGTGTAACCGGCGGAAAGCAGCCAGCACGCATCCGTGCGCAGGGATGGTAGAAGCTTTGAATGTATCGCCTTTCGAGAGACGCTGGACCTTGCCTCTCCAAAAATCGGTCACCCAATAATCGGCGGCGGGCAAATCGTATTCCTCTGGATCGATAATCAAGTCAGCGGATTTATCGGTCCAGTTGAACTTGGCAAGGAGTTGCCATTCGCCGGTGTCGTTGAGCTGATCGAGGCGTAACCTTGCGGGTATTTCCGCATCGAACCAATCGATCACTCGCGCGCGTTCTCCGATCACCGGCAGCAATACCTCCGCCATACGCAGACGCTCCTTCGAGAGCTTTGGTAGGTCGTCCGAGAGCAGCAGTGAACCTCCGGTAACCGCGATGGCTGTGGTAAGGGTTTGCACCTCTGCCAAATTCAGATGGGAGTCATCACGGATGAGCAAACAGTCAGGGTCATTGATCCACCAGTGCTTATGCAAGTTAGCACGGGTGAGGATATCCCGAATCGAGTTAAACGCGCATGGCATTGAAGGTTCGTTCTTGAAAATAGCTCCAATGCCAGCAAACTTGGCTTTCCAATCGCCACTCACGTCAGGACCGATGCGCATGGCTTCAACCAACCCGAGCATGGGGCCAAACGGCGCACCACAGCCCAACAGGGTCACGTCAGGCCCAACCGCCTCGCGGACGGCTTCCATGCCCTTGCGCAGCACCTGCGCGCGGGTTTTCGTCGGATCGTGGTAAACACCAGGAAGTGCCGCTGCGTAGAGAAAATCGAGCTTGAGATACGGGTAGCCCCACTCTTTAGAGGCGGTGCTGACCACTCGGCAGGCGTAATTGAGCGCTTCGGGTACGGTCAGGTCCAGACCGGTAAAGAGCTTGTTGCCCCAACCCAGTCCGGCGTTGACCGGCTTCCCGTTTGCCGTGCGCAGGATCCATTCTGGATGATCCTTGATCAATTTTGAATCCGGATGGGCGATAAAGGGAGCGAGCCACAATCCTGGCAGTAGTCCTTCTTCTTTGATCTCCTGTGCCAAAGGCTTGACGCCTTCGGGGAAATCCCTGGTGAAGCTGAACCAGTCTCCCACCTGGGTCTCGAAACCATCGTCGATCTGAACGAGTTGAATGGGTAAATTCTCCTGCTGGTCGACAATCGTCTTGAGATTGTCTCGAATGCAATCAGTAGAGATTTTTGTATAGAAGTAATACCACGAACACCAACCCACTGGAGATTCTTGGGGTACGCGGATGTGGTTCTCGCGCGCCACGGCTTCGAAATACTTCTCCATCGGTTCGCGGTGATCGAGCAGGATCGGAGTATAAACTGCCCAATCGGTCTCCATCGAGGCGCCGGGGTCCAGGCGGGTATGGTCGCCATTAGCCCAGACACGCAACTTCAACCCATTACGGAAATCCGCCTTGATCGAGCCAAAATGCTGCTTCTGCGAGAGGAAGCCGATCACGAACCCCTTGCGGTTCTTACGGTCGCCGATAGCCGCGAAAAAATCGCTTGTGTGCAATCCGCGCTTGCCTGCCTTGGGGGTACCGTCGTTATAGATCATCGGTTCCTGGAAGATACCCATGTGCGAGACCGGCATTTTACCGTCCCCACTCACCCACCCCGCCGGTGACCAGGATTGCCAGCCATTGTGAAAGAAACCAAAATCCGAAGGAACAACCGCTTTATCAAAGGTGATACTTGATCGTCCTTTGCCCGCATTTAACAGATCGATGTTTTCGATTATCACCGGAATCAGACTCTGGTTGGTAACCTTGATCTTCCACAATGCCAACGGATACTCTTCCGCCACAGCGAAGGTCAACTCGCAGACCAGACCATCCGGGTTGGACGGTACGTGGAAGGCAGTAGCTTTCATCGTCCCTTGCTCTCCATTGAGGGCATACTCATCGGCTTCCGCTCCTGCCCAACCATCATTTAGATGGTGGAGAAGTTCGCCGCCCTTGTGATAAGAGAGATCAAAAGAGGCGTTCTTGATTGCAGGGAATCCGTTGTCTTCTGGCAAAATGGAAAAAATACCCGCATCAGAATCCAGATGCAATTTAAGTACTTCTTGGCTCAATTCGATCATGCTGACCTCACAGGTATGGAAGATGATTAATAATATCATCGGATGTCTTTTTCGATGAATAATCCAGGTACTAAACGTGAGATAATCCTCGCATGATATAATCACTCCATGACAACCATGGTCGCGCTTGATATCGAAACCACGGGGCTGGACTCCTCCAAAGATGCGATCATCGAGATCGCGGCCGTGCGTTTTTCAGGGCACCGGGTAGAAGCTGAGTGGAGCAACCTCATCAACCCCGGACGCCCTATTCCCCCCTTGATTACTCAATTGACCGGCATCAGCAACGAAATGGTGCGCAACGCGCCTCCGCTGCGTGCTGTGTCGCAGGAACTGGCCGACTTCGTCGGCAATGACCCGGTGGTGGGACACAACGTCCAATTCGATGTGGGCTTTTTGCGCAGACAAAACCTGCTGCGGCTGAACCAGACAGTCGATACCTACGAACTGGCTGCGATTACCCTACCAGGCAACAGCCGTTACAACCTGGGCACGCTGGGCAAGACGCTGGGGATCATGATCCCCAACTCGCACCGCGCCTTGGACGACGCGCGCCTGTGCCACGCGGTGCTGGTGGCACTCTACGAGAAGGTGCTTGACCTGCCCATCGAATTGCTGGCTGAGATCGTCCGATTAAGCGAAGGCGTCGACTGGGACGGCAGCCTAATGTTCACCCAGGCGCTACGCGAAAAAGGTCACATGCCGGTCGAAGCACGCCATGCGCGGCAGGACGATTATGGTGAGCTTTTTGGCGGTGGAGTGCCTAGTTACCCTCCACTGATTCCGGTAGAAACCCCCACTCCTCTCGATGCTGATGATCTGGCTGCCAAAATCGAGCACGGTGGACCCTTTGCGCACTACTTCGAGAATTTCGAGAGCCGTCCACAGCAGATCGAAATGTTGCGCACTATCGCGAAGGCACTCTCAGATAGCCAGCACATCATGATTGAAGCAGGTACCGGTATCGGTAAATCCTATGCCTACCTCATCCCCGCGGTAGAATGGTCGCTCAAGAATTCCGCGCGCGTGGTGATTTCAACAAATACCATCACCTTACAGGATCAGTTGATCAAGAAAGATATCCCCGACCTGGCAGCCGCGTTAGGCACGGAAGTCCGTGCCGTGGTGGTGAAAGGTCGCAACAACTACCTGTGCCCGCGCCGGCTCGACAACCTGCGCAAGAATGGTCCAGAAAACGCGGATGAACTGCGCGTGCTGGCCAAAGTACTGGTCTGGCTCAACCAGGGCGGCAGCGGCGACCGTGGTGAGATCAACCTAAACGGTCCAGCCGAACGCGATGTCTGGAACAACCTTTCCGCCGAAGACGAAGGTTGCCGTGGTGAGGTTTGCCTGGCGCGCACCGGTGGTGTTTGCCCCTTCTATAAGACGCGTCTGGCAGCGCAATCGGCGCACATCCTCGTGGTCAATCACGCGTTGCTACTGGCCGACGTCATCACCGGCAGCCGGGTGCTGCCCGATTACCAGTATTTGATCGTGGACGAAGCCCATCACCTGGAATCAGCCACGACCAACGCGCTCAGTTTTCATATCAATCAGATGGATTTTGTAAGGCTGTTAAGGGAAGTAGGCGGTACTTCCAGCGGTCTGTTAGGACGGCTGCTTACCTTGCTTTCTCATGGCCTGCCACCCTCAGAGTTTGCTGCTCTTAACCAACAGGTGAACAAACTAACCGACCTGCTGTTCAGGGTTGAAAACGATTTTTCCGATTTCATCCATAGCATGGAATTCTTCATGGAAGAGGCGCGCGACAATCAACCTATCAATGGGTACGGACAACAGGTGCGCATTCTGCCCGCTACCCGCACATTGCCCGTCTGGTCCGAGGTGGAGGTAGCCTGGGACAAAGCTGACGGCACGCTACGCTCGGTGCTCTCGCTACTTTCCGAGTTCCAGAAAAACGTCATCGATGGGGTGGAAGAGCAGAGCGAAGATTTACAGGATACAGTCAGTTCGCTGGCCAGCGTGACCCGTCGCCTCAACGAAGCCGAGGTCACCCTCAACGCGTTGGTGCTCAAACCTGAAGAGCCCAACGTCTACTGGGCGGAAATGTTGCCCAATAACTTCAGGCTCACCCTGCAATCAGCGCCGTTGCATATCGGCCCGATGATGGAGCAATACCTGTGGCACGAGAAAGCCTGTATCGTGCTCACTTCTGCCACCCTGACGACCAACGGCGAGTTCGACTACCTGCGCAACCGCCTCAACGCCGATGAAGCTGATGAGCTGACACTTGGATCCCCTTTTGACTACGAATCATCCACACTGCTCTACCTGGCCAACGACGTGCCCGAACCGTCGGATGCGAACGCCTACCAACGCGCGGTGGAATCCGCCATCATCCGCCTGGCTAAAGCCACTGGCGGACGTATGCTGGCGCTATTCACCTCATATGCGCAGCTAAAACGTACTTCACAAAATATCTCGTCCGCTCTTTCTGAAGCCGACATCCAGGTGTTCGAACAGGGAGAAGGCGCTTCTACCAATACCCTGCTTGAGACCTTCCGCGAAGCTGACAAAGCCGTGCTGCTGGGCACCCGCGCATTCTGGGAAGGCGTGGACATTCCCGGTGAGGCGCTCTCGGTGCTGGTCATCGTCAAGCTGCCGTTCGACGTGCCGTCCGACCCGATCATCGCTGCCCGCTCGGAAACATTCGACGATCCGTTCAACGAGTACAACCTGCCTGAAGCCATCCTGCGCTTCCGCCAGGGGTTTGGGCGCCTCATCCGCACCCAATCGGACCGCGGCGTGGTCGCCATCCTCGACAAACGCGTGTTGACCAAGAAATACGGACGCCAGTTCATCGACAGCCTGCCCACCTGCACCGTGAAGACCGCTTCCGTGGCGGAATTACCTTCGGCTGCGTCAAAATGGCTGAACCTTTAATCTTTCCCCCGCAGAGTTCCCCGTGAAAATCGCCATCAGTGTATCCCGTCCCAACTTCCTTATCCTGGCCGTTGCCTGTGTATTCATCGGGATGGCTGTCGCCATTCACGATGTCGGCGCTGTCTCGATCTTTGATACCGTCCTTGTATTTGTCGGCGGTGTGTTGGCACACGCCAGTGTTAACGCGCTTAATGAATATGAAGACTATATGACCGGACTGGACGATCAAACCACGCATACCCCGTTCAGCGGAGGTACCGGCACCCTGCAGAAGGAACATGACCCGAAACTGGCACGCATTGCGTTTTGGACCGGGATCATTACCTCATTGATCGTTACCGCGATTGGCGTCTACTTCCTCATCACAAAAGGCTGGTCCATAGCAATCATCGGGACGATTGGATTGATCATCATCGTCAGCTACACGTCGGTTTTGAATAAGCTACCCCTCTTTTGTTTGTTGGCTCCGGGAATCGGATTCGGCACGCTCATGGTGCTCGGCACCTATTTTTGTTTGACCGGCACTTTCAGCCTGGCAGCAGTGCTGGCGTCGTTCATCCCATTCTTTCTGGTCTGCAACCTGCTGCTGCTCAACCAGTTCCCCGATGTGGAAGCGGATCAAACCATCGGCCGCCGTCATTACCCCATCCTGATCGGTCGCAGAGCCAGCACATGGATCTTTGTTTCATTCCTCGCGGCAACTTACCTGGTCATCCTCCTCGGGGTGGGCTTTGGAGCCTTCCCGGTTTGGTGCCTGCTGGGTTTGGTTTCGCTTATCTTTGCAATTCCGGCTGCAAAAGGCGCACTGCAGCACCCTGAGGAACCGATCAAGCTCTTACCTTCGATGACCATGAACGTTCTGGCAAACATCACGACCCCAATCCTGGTAGGGATCGGATTTCTGATCAAGTAAGGTGTCCAAGAAAAACCCTACCCGGGTAGGTGTCCTGTCTGGCCGGTTTGGGGTATCATGGATGTATATCAAAACCACCTGATCCATTATTTTCATTTAAATCTTAGTTCAAACCAAGGTTCTGCTTAGCAATGGATGACCCCAAGGAAGGCAAGCAACTCGATGAATTAATCAAACAGGCTTACGGCGCCCTGGCCAAGGGAGACCGAACCCAAGCCTGGGATATTGCATCTACCGCTGCCTTTCGCTATCCGGAGGATGAACGGCCCCTGCTGATCCTTGCAGCCATGTCGGAGCCGCGCCAAAGCGTGGATTACCTGCTGAAAGCACAGCGAATCAATCCAGCCAGCGAAATGGCGCGCAAAGGCATGCAATGGGCGCTTTCCCGCCTGAATCAGGAGAGTCTCCCCACCTCACCGGCGCAGCCAATTTTGACCCCACCCGAAGTATCAATTTCACACGAAGCGCCTCCAGCGCAGACGCAAACCAACCGCAAAGAAAGACGTCCCAGCGCGTTCGGTCGTGTTGCCAAATACACTGCTTTACGTGGTCTGGCGTTGTTCGCATCCGTCTGCGTCAGCATATTTCTAATCGTGTACATCGCCAACCTGGGCGGTTACATGGATACGATCCAAAAAGGGTTGATTAGCGAAAATATCAGTGGGATGCTGATGGGCGGATGGCTGAAGGAAATCCCGTTGGACCAACGCCAGCCGATCATTGACCAAACCCGCGCGGCGATGGAAGCCTCTTATGGGTTGGATAAACCTTATATTGAGAGGACTTTTAACTGGTTTCTACGCGGGATTTCATTCAACTGGGGTCAATCAAGGGTACATTACTCCATTGCTACCGAATATTATGAAGGCGCTTTTGTCAGAGAGATCAATACTGATGACATAGGCACGATCATTAAGGCGTACCTTCCGCGTACGCTGGTGCTGTTTGGAGTATCCAATCTTGGGCTGTTTATCGTCAGCATCTTCATCGCCCTGCCCATGGCGCTCAAGCCGCGCAAATGGACCAATCGGCTGATCATGTGGCTGGCACCGACTTCGTCCATCCCCAGCTGGCTGGTGGGAATCATCCTTTTGTCTCTGATGTATTACGTGATCGGCGATTTTTCGTACCAACTTGGCTACAACAGTTGGTCAATGACCTTCGATCTTTACTCCGTTCCAAAAATTTTCCGGAGCATGTTGCTGCCCTTCCTCGCCATCGTTTTCAGCAAGATCTTCCAGAGCATTTACACGCTTCGCAATTATTTCATGCTGTATTCGAAAGAAGATTACGTCGAACTTGCCGTAGCCAAGGGATTACCTGCCAGGCAACTTCAAAGCCGTTACGTGCTGCGCCCCACTCTCCCGACGATCGTCACCAATTTTGTGCTCATCCTCATCAGCATCTGGCAGGAATGCATCGCCGTCGAATACTTCTTCAATATCGGCGGCATCGGCGGGTACTTCATGCAGGCACTCCACAACAACGACACCATGTCGATCGTTGCCCTGGTGGCCACTTTTGCCTATTTCCTGGCAGCAGCGGTTTTCATTCTCGATATCGTGTACGCCGTCATCGACCCACGCGTGAAAATCGGAGAAACCCAGCAGATCGAAAAGAAATCTCACGGGCTGATCATTCCGCCCGCGCTTCGCCGCCTCTTTGGCAAGAAAGAAACTGGGTATCGATATGGAAATACGCCAGCCACTGAACGCATTTCCCTGGGCAGGAAGATTCAGCTCCTTCCGATCAGGGTGAAGGCAGCCCTGACGCGCCGCTGGGATGAATTCCGTGGATTCATCAATACCTGGAATCGGGAATTGAAGCAATACCCCTCCGTGGCACTTAGCCTTTGGATGATCTTGATCCTGGCAGTCATTTCCATTATGACTGTGACCGTGATGCCGTACAACAAGGCCATTTCGCTCTGGCGCGGAGACGATAAGGTCTGGATACGCAACCCAAAGGAAGCTCCTCCTGCCTGGACGAATTTCTTCCGCGCTGACAAGAAACCCGAGACGATCGATCTCTACAGTCAGAACCTGTCCGCTTCTCAAAGAGTGGAATCCATCGACACAGATGGGAACAGGCACGTGGTGATTACCTTTCCATTTGATTATCCATACACCTCGCTGCCCCAGGATATCGTCATCATGTTCACGACGTATCTCCCCCAGAAACAACCCTTCGTGCAACTCACCTGGATCACTCCCGACGGGCGGGAGGTCCCGATGAGCCATTTTGGCGTTAGCAAGGATTCAGTGTATTACCTCTCTCAAGATACCAAGATCGCGCTGACGAACAAGAATAAATCACAACTGGTCGAGTTGTTCATGCCCGCGGATGGGAATGAAAAAGCCGTGCAAAAGGGAAAGTACCAGATACGCATGGACTTTACCCTCTTCGATGAACAAACCAATGTTGACGCTGAACTGATCGTGTATGGGCAGGTGTATGGTTTGGCCGGCACGGATGGGTCGAAACGCGACCTGACGGTGAACCTGCTCTGGGGTTTGGCGGTGGCGCTGTCGTTCGGCATCCTGGCCGCGGTGGGTACGACCCTCACCAGCGTGATGCTGGCAGCCATCGGCGCCTGGTTTGGCGGCTGGGTCGACGGTCTGATCCAGCGCATCACCGAGATCAATATGGTCATGCCCATGCTGCCAGTGGCCATCATGATCTTCTATTTATATTCAAAGAGCTTCTGGGTGATCCTCGGCGTGACGGTCGGGTTGAGTATATTTGGCAATCAGGTCAAGAATTACCGTTCCATGTTCCTGCAGGTGATGCAATTGCCCTATATCGAGGCCGCGGTGGCATACGGCGCGCCTTCATGGCGCATCATCTTCCAATACATGATCCCGCGCATCCGCAACGTGATCATCCCCCAGTTGATGATCCTGGTGCCGAGTTACGTGTTCTTCGAGGCCACGCTGACCTTCCTCGGCGTCAGCGATCCCAGCCTGCCCACACTTGGCAAATTGCTGTTCTACATTTTCACCAACGGCGGCATTCAAATGCCGGCCTACATGATCCTGGAAACAGTGTTCGTGTTCCTGCTCATCAGCGTCGGGTTTGTGTTCATCGGATATGGGCTGGAACAATCATACAACGACAAGGTTGGGATGTGATCATTTATAAAAGTTCCAATCTCCCAACTTATTAAGAACTTGTGTGATTTGACCTCGGTTATAATTACTTAATCATCCTTTACCGAGGTAAACATGCCGAATCCGCTGGTCGAATGTATCCCCAATTATTCTGAAGCACGCCGGCCCGAAGTGGTCGAAGCCATTTTGAGCTCGATCCGATCCGTGGCGGGCGTGACCCTGCTCGACAAGCACTCCGACCTGGACCACAACCGCACCGTCGTCACCATGATTGGCGCTCCAGCCGCTGTGGAGGAAGCTGCGTTTCAATCCATCAAGAAAGCCGCTGAACTGATCAACCTGGACGAACACACCGGCGCGCACCCGCGCATCGGCGCCACGGACGTGGTGCCCTTCGTCCCCATCGCCGACATCGCCATGAGCGAGTGCGTGGAGATGGCCCGCCGCCTGGGCAAGCGCGTGGCAGATGAACTGTCCATCCCTGTATACTTATATGAAGAAGCCGCTTCCAAGCCGGAACGGCAGAACCTGGAAAACATCCGCAAGGGGCAATACGAAGGACTCAAAGAAGAGATACTTACCCATCCGGAGCGCACGCCCGATTTTGGCCCGTCCAAGCTGGGGACTGCCGGCGCCACGGTCATCGGCGCGCGCGCCCCGCTGATCGCTTTCAACGTCTACCTCACCACTACCGATATCTCGGTGGCACAGAAGATCGCCAAGGCCGTACGCAACTCATCGGGCGGTCTGCGCTACGTGAAGGCTATGGGCGTGATGGTGGAAGGGCGCGCCCAGGTCTCGATGAACCTGACTAATTACCGGCACACTCCGATCGCACGCGTGGTAGAGATGGTACGCCGCGAAGCCGAACGCTACGGCGTGGGCATCCATCACAGCGAACTCGTCGGCCTGGTGCCGCAGGAAGCGCTGGTGGACGCTGCCGTCTGGTACACGCAAATGGACCAGTTTGAACCGGCGCAGATATTGGAATCACGCCTCTTCGAAGCCTCCCGCTCCGCTGAAGCCACACCTGCCGCTCCAGACTTCCTGACTGAACTGGCCAGTGCCGCGCCCACCCCCGGCGGTGGTTCCGCCGCGGCGCACACTGCCGCCGCAGCCGCAGCCCTGGTGGCGATGGTGGGGCGCTTGACCGTAGGAAAGAAGAAATACGCCGATGTGGAAGCGAAAATGTGGCCGATGATCGAGGCTGCTGATACTTTACGTGAAAAGCTGGTAAAGACTGTGGACGAGGATGCCGCCTCATTCTTGGGCTTCATTGCCACCACCAAACTGCCAAAAGAGACGCCCGAACAGATCGCAGCGCGTGAGCAAGCCATGGAAGCCGCCACCTTGGAATCAGCGAGGGTGCCATTTGAGACAGTCAAGCTGGCTCACCAGGTCATGGAACTAGCCGCCAGCGCTGCCGAACTGGGCAACCTTAACGCCATCTCGGACGCCGCCAGCGCGGTTCACCTCGCTTCCGCGGCCATCCAGAGCGCCGGGCTGAACATTCTGGTCAATGTCAAAAACCTCAAAGACCCCGCTGCCGCGGAGGAGTACGTCAAAGGGCTGCGCGAATACGAGCACAAGGCAAGCCAACTGGAAGAAAAAGTGAAAGCGGTCATCATCCAGCGTGCCGGGCTCGATTTGAAATAAGAATATTCCTCATCCCCTCCCCTTTCGCAAAAGCTGCGCGGGGGGTGGAAAAACCGCTACCCCTCCCCATCCAAAAGATGGAGAGAAACGCAGGGGTGAGGTACCAATCAAAGGACAACCGAGGAGGAGACCATGGGAATCAAGGCTGACAACTGGATCCGCAAGATGGCGCAGGAGCAGAAGATGATCGAACCTTTTGTTGAGAACCAGGTTCGCCAGGGGGTGATCTCATACGGGCTCTCCTCTTACGGCTACGACATTCGCGTGGCAGACGAGTTTAAGATCTTCACCAACGTCTTTTCGGCCGTGGTCGACCCCAAGAACTTTGACCCGCGCTCGATGGTCGATTTCAAGGGTGAGGTGTGCATCATCCCGCCCAACTCGTTCGCGCTAGCGCGGACGGTGGAGTACTTCCGGATTCCGCGCGATGTGCTGACGGTGTGCGTGGGCAAGAGCACCTATGCCCGCTGCGGCATCATCGTCAATGTCACCCCCTTCGAGCCAGAATGGGAGGGGTTCGTAACCCTCGAGATCTCGAACACCACCCCGCTGCCAGCCAAGATCTACGCTAACGAGGGCATTGCCCAGGTGCTCTTCTTCCAGGGCGACGAGCCGTGTGACGTCTCATACGCCGACCGCAAGGGTAAATACCAGAAACAGCAAACCATTCTTTTACCCCATGTATGATTTGTCTTCACCCTTGCCAAATGCGGATATAATTTATCCGCATTTTAATTTATGGAGCGCAAATGTCCAGGACATCATCCAAAATCATCTTGATCCTCATGCTCGCATCCTTACTTGCTAGCTGCAGCAGCCCCACCACGCCCGCGCCAACCGCCACCACACTACCAACCAACACGCCCCAGCCCACCGCCACCCCCACGGCCACTCCGGTGCCCTATTATGTGAGCGCAACGGTGCTTTCAGGGGAAATCCAGGCGCCAATTATCCTCTATCACCGCTTTCGTGAAGAGCATGATAACGACTCGGTCTGGGTGAAGCTCTCGACCTTCAAAGAACAACTGCAAAAGCTGTATGATGCTGGCTACAGCCTGGTATCGCTGCCTTCCTGGATCGACGGCACCTTCACGGTCCCCGCTGGGCGTAAGCCTCTCGTCTTCACCATGGACGACGGGGTGTTTGCCGATCAGCTTTTCATAGGGGATGACGGCTTACCTGTGGAGAATTGCGCTATCGGCATCCTGTGGCGGTTCGCCAAGGATCATCCGGATTTTGGATTTTCTGCCGCGATCTTCTCCGACGTGGGCGACAAATATTACGCTGATATCGCTGCGGGCGACTGGTTCATCGTCAGTGAGGGGAACGCCTGGAAGAAGAAATTGGGGGAGGCCATCGCCTGGGGTCTAGACAACGGCGTGGAGATCTACAGCCACACCTACCAGCATGTCGACCTTTCCAAGACATTGCCCAAAGACATTCTACTGCAACTGCAAATGGAAGATAATACCGTGCGCCAGTTCCTTTACCTGGCAGGAAGGCAGGATCTGAACGAGAAACTCGGCAACATGATCGCCCTGCCCTACGGCATCTGGCCTGAAACCCAGGCCGGGAAAGACGTATTGCTGCACTACAAGAATCCCGAGGGTCTGCTCATCCAGGCCATTTTTGAAGCCTATAATTCAGTTGATGCCAGGTTTACTCCTTCGTTTTACTCAGACGACTTCGATCCGATGAAACTGCCCCGCACCACTGCCACCAATTACTCAATCGACTGGGTGGTTTCGAATAAAGACAGCGTGCCCACCGCGCTTGAATGCAAGCTCGGTCCCACGGACGAGAGTGCCAAAGGCGATGCCGCCAAACTGCAAACGCTGATCACGACGGCGATCCAGGGCGGCGCCTGCCCAGAGGGTGTTTATAACGTGGGCGGGTTGATCTTCATCGCCAAGGGCGGCCTGGTGAGCCAATATAAATAGATATCCACGAATTACACGAATTTATCGAATTCACAAACATAATTCGTCCACGGTAGGGGCACAGCGTGCTGTGCCCCTACAACATCTATATAATCAGTATAATTAACCTATCGGAATTTGATCAATCGAGAGGCGGAAATGGGAAAGATCACGCAGGTCGTCAAACGTTCGGGGGCGGTGGTTCCTTTTAACGAGGAACGTATCAGTAACGCCATTTACCGCGCTGCCGTCGAGGTTGGCGGACGCGACCGCGCCATCGCTGAAGACCTTGCCCGACAGGTGGTTGCGATGCTGGAACAGAACAACACCGACGGTCACCCACCGCACATTGAAGAGATCCAGGATGTAGTTGAGAAAGTGCTCATCGAGAACGGGCACGCCAAAGTAGCTAAAGCCTACATCCTCTACCGCGACGAACGAGCTCGTCACCGCAAGCAGCAGGAGGCACAGACCTCCCGTCCTTCCGAGAACATCCCCTGGGCCAAGCTCTGGCACATCCTCGATTGGTCCGTGGCGCATGGTGTGCACACCATGGACGCGCTCAACCAGCGTCTTGATGCCGGTGAGTTTACCCAGATCGTGACTGAATCCGAGGCAGCTTATGTCGCCGATGTGGAAGCCGCGGTGAACGGCATCCTGGCGCGCAAGGATAAGCTTAAGATCATCATTATCACCGGACCGTCATCCTCGGGCAAAACCACGACCACCATCAAGGTGGGCGAATACCTCAAGAAGGTCGGCATCAAACTGGTGACGCTCTCGGTGGACAATTACTTCTTCGACCTGGAAATGCATCCAAAAGACGAGTTCGGCGATTACGACTTCGAAACACCGCACGCTCTCGAACTGCCGCTCATCAACCAGCACCTGACCGAACTCATCTCTGGCAAGGAAGTTATGGTGCCTTTCTACGACTTCAAGTCGGGTAAACGTATCCCCGCCAAAAGCACGCCAATGAAGCTGGCTGAAAACGAGCTCATCCTCATCGATTCGCTGCACGGTCTCTTCCCCGCCATGACCCAGGACGTGCCGGATGAGCAAAAGTTCAAGCTCTACCTGGAACCGTTGCTGCAGGTGAAGGGCATTGACGGCGAATACGTGCGCTGGACCGACATCCGTCTCATCCGCCGCATGCTGCGCGACGCCGCCCACCGCGCCTACGATCCGCGCCAGACGCTGGAGCACTGGCATTATGTGCGCGCCAGCGAGTTGCGCAACATACTACCGCACATCAATACCACCGACGCCATCGTTAATTCTGGCATGCCCTTCGAGCTACCCATCTACGCGCAAAAAATGCTAACCAGCTTTGAAGAATGGACAGCGGACTACCGCGGCGATCCACTTCGGGAGGATGCCTACGAAAGAGCCAGCCGCGTGGCCGGCATGCTGAAAAGCGTCCATCCAGTTGGCGACGAAAACATGATCCCCTCCGATTCGGTCATCCGCGAGTTCATCGGCGGATCGACTTTGAAGTATTGAAGCTTATGCCGGTAAAAAACCTCCTCGAAGATCGTTCTCCGGTCCGCCGTAAGCACGCCACCACACACCTGTTGATCACGGTGCTGTGTTTCGCCTTCTCGGTCACGGCCACACGTGTGTTCCTCAACCTTACCGGATTCCCGCAAATCGGCGGTGGTAACCTTCACATTGCCCACGTGCTCTGGGGAGGACTATTTCTCTTTATAGCCAGCCTGCTGCCGCTCATCTGGGTCAACCCCTGGGCGCTCAACCTGAGCGCGCTGCTATCCGGTCTAGGCGTCGGACTCTTTATTGACGAAGTCGGCAAGTTCATCACCAGCACCAATAATTATTTCTATCCATCCGCCGCTCCGATCATCTACGCTTTCTTTTTACTGACAGTGCTGGTGTTCGTTCAAGTAAAACACAAGAAGGAGGTCAATTCACGCGAATTGATGTATGGAATCCTGGAGGATTTCGCTGAAGTACTCGATCATGATCTCTCGAAGGTGGAGTACGATCGCCTGATCAATGAATTGAACGTTGTCATCCGCGATAATGAAGAAGTTCAACTCGTCACCCTTGCCAGGAACCTGCAGGAATACCTGAAAAGCCGACAAAACGCGCTAGTAGAACACCACCCTGATCTGTTGGAACGGATCGCCGAGACATGGCGAAAATTTATAAATAAATGGCTGACGCGAAAGCGTTTTCAAGTTGTGCTGATCGTGGGTCTGCTTATCTGGGCCGGTTGGGCGATCAGCTCGCAGACGGTGATGTTCCTGACAACGCATAACGGTGAAAAGCTCGAACAACTGGTTCAACAATTCATGGCAGCCGAGCTCATTCGTAACTCCAGCGGTATGAACGCTTTCGAGGCGCAAATATTGATGGAAGGCGCAATGGGTATTGCCGCCCTGGTGGCGGTTGTGTTGTTTTTACTAAAAAAAGATCGACCTGCCACCTGGATCGGGATTATCGACCTGGTATTCACCCTGGTAGTGGTCAACCTCATCACCTTCTATTTCGACCAGTTCTCCACAATCGCATTCGCCGCCTTCCAATTTCCTCTGCTGGTATTGTTGATCTATTACAAACGGAAATTTCTCGACAGAAAGTCCAACTCATGACAGCCATCCCCTACATCGACTCTTACTGGGTAATTCCCGATAAATTCCTGGCCGGTGCTTATCCCGGCGGCCCTGACGAGGAGACGACGCGCAAGAAAGTGCAATCGCTTATCCACGCCGGCATTGACTGTGTCATAGACCTCACCCAGCCCGGCGACGCATTCGCCACGTACGCAAAAACACTGGCAGCCGAAGCCGCTGATTTTGGTGTCAAAATCGAGCGTGTCAGCTTCCCCATCCCAGATTACGACATCCCCACCATTGCGTTAATGAAAAAGGTGCTCGATTGCATCGACGATCACCTGGCTCTCGGCAAGCGTGTATACGTCCATTGCATTGGCGGTATCGGACGCACCGGCACTGTGGTGGCCTGTCACCTGGTGAGGCACGGTTTATCCGGGCAGGAGGCGCTGGTGCAATTGCAGGTGCTTCGGCAGCAATCGGCAAGCTGGTATCGCCGCTCGCCGGAATCGGATCTGCAAATTGAGTTTGTTTTACATTGGGAAAACAATGAGAGTAGAGAGTAGAGAATCGTAAAAGCAATTAATCAGGCCACTCTCGATTCTTCCATTGTCACTTTTTAACGATTCTCGATTTATCCACTCTCGATTCTCGGTATTTTACGATTCTCGACTTATCCACTCTCGATTCTCGGTTTTTTTTGCCTCATTCCAGAAAACGTCCATTTCATCGAGGGTCATTTCCTGCATCGGCTTGCCGGTCTCACGTGATTTCTTTTCGATGTAGGCAAAGCGTTTTCGGAATTTGAGATTGGTCTCGCGCAGGGCGGACTCGGCGTCCACCTTGTACCAGCGCACCAGGTTGACCACAGCGAAGAGCAGGTCACCCAGCTCTTTGGCACGTTCCTCCGCGTTGGGAGCTTCCTGAACTTCGCGGTACTCTTCCATCACTTTATTCATCACCGGTTCGATCTCTTTCCAGTCGAAGCCAACACGGGCGGCGCGATCCTGAATCGATTGCGCCTGTGCCAACGCGGGGAAGCTGACCGGTATGCCGTCGAGTAAACCCTTTGTCTCTTCCGTGCCATTCTCGGCGCGTTCCTGCTGCTTGAGCTTTTCCCAATTCTGCACCACCCCAGTGGCATCGGTCACCTGCACATCACCGAACACGTGGGGATGGCGATAAACGATCTTGCGATTGATGCCTTCGATCACATCTGCCATACTGAATTCGCCATTCTCAACGGCAATCTGCGCGTGCAACAGGATCTGCAACAACAAGTCTCCCAATTCCTCTTGCAATCCTGGCATATCGTGATCGTCAAGGGTGGCGAGGGTTTCGTAGGTTTCTTCGAGTAAATAAGTCCGCAGCGACTCGTGAGTTTGCTTGCGGTCCCATGGGCAGCCTTCCGGAGCGCGCAGGTGCGCGATCACCTCCTCGAAGCTGGGCAACGAACAATCCGGTGAGCGCGGCGGAAGTAGTAAAGCGTCAACCGGCTTATTGACCTTTTCCAATTCAGAAATTGTGACTGCCTGCCAGCATTTCTCGCCGTTCTCACATTCACTGAGCAGATTGGCGGGATGGTCTTTTGGGTAGACATCTCGCAACAACCTGGCTACCCCGGATAGTCCTGAATCTCCTCCGGGTTCATAAATCAGCACCGCGTGGCTGCCCGAGAAAGGCAAATGATACGCGGTTGCCAATTCCTGCCCGTCAAGAGTCATCAAGCCCGAGCCACCTCCCTTTAGTACCTGGGCCATGACGGCTTCATCAATGAAATCCTCCCCCTTTGCCCATCTGAGAGGCAGGTCCGGCTGACGAGCCATCAATCCTTTCACCACCACATCCGCGGAAAGCGGTTTAACCATGGTGGCATACACCACAGCCTTGTCATCCGCTTGCGCTTTCAGGATGGCCTCCACGGTCGATTCCAAACCAGGTTTCCCCTCGCCCTGCTTGACTGAATTCAGGGCATGGAGACCACAATCATCGAACCAACGAGTCACCAGATGACCGCGCGCGTAGATCTCATCCGCCGCCTGTAAGACCTCCATTGTCTCGGATAAGTTCGCGAGATAGCCTATGATCCAGATGGGTTTCTTGTCCATAAGTCACCTTCTCTTTGAATTAAACAACAAGACACAATCACTTTTCAGTCTGAGCCGGGAAAATGTCAGCCATTTATTTGACTTGCATTTTCCCGGTCAGCCAGAGCGATTGCATCTCGCTGAAATCAGGATCACTCCTGAAAATACTAACGTTTGGTGTAGGTCGGTGCCTTGCGGGCGCGTTTGAGGCCTGGTTTTTTGCGTTCCTTGATGCGCGCGTCTCGAGTGAGAAAACCACCTTTGCGAAGTAAAGCGATGTTGTCAGCGTTCATTTTGACCAGGGCGCGTGCCAAACCCAGCTTTACCGAATCGGTTTGACCAGTGACACCACCACCAGTGACGGTGGCTGTGATATCGTATGTTTTCCGGTCCTGCCCTGTAGCAGTAAGAGCACCCAGGATGGCTTCCATATCACCAGTGCGAGGGAAATAGTCTTCCAGGGGGCGATCATTGACTGTGAAGACACCGCTACCATTCATAAGGCGAACGCGGGCAGTGCTTTCTTTGCGGCGACCAATACCTTCGAAATACTGAACCATAAATCACTTACTCCTTTACGCAACCGGTTTCGGGTTCTGTGAGGCGTGCGGATGCTCGCTGCCTGCATAGACCTTCAATCGTTTGATGATCGAACGCCCCATGCGGTTGTGAGGAATCATTCCCCACACGGCAGAGATGATCACACGTTCGGGGTGAACGCGCATTTGTTCGCGCATTCCAGTAGTTTTTAAACCGCCGGGAAACCCTGAATGGTGATAGTAATTTTTTGTGTCCAGACGCTCGTTTGTGATAGCCAATTCAGCAGCGTTGATCACAACCACCACATCGCCCATGTCCACACCGGGGGTGTAAGTGGGTTTGTGTTTTCCGAGCAGATACGAGGCAATCTGGGTAGCCAGGCGGCCAACACCCTGACCTTTTGCGTCTACCAAAAGCCACTCCGGTTCTTGGGTCCCTTTCAGGACATAAGTCTTTTCAACCATATCTTCTCCATAAACCTAATTTCTAGGCCATGTCATCAAAATTTTCACACTCTACAATCTTGACATGCTTACTTTCCGAATAAGTCACTTCTGCCAGGTTTAAACCACGCGAAGGTGCCAGACCGGGCTTGATGCGCTTTGCGTTATCGATCGCTTCTGAGAGATCCTCAAGAGAGATCTTTTGCTCAGCGAACATCACCTGAACGTACACCAACCGTCTGACCATGTGATAGAGGAAAGCATTCGCCTTCACCTCGTAGGTCAGGGAATCCTCTTTTTGTGACCATCTGCTCATAAACACTTCGCGGATGGTAGTGGCACCAGGTTTCATCGCTCTGCCAAAAGCAGAGAAATCATGCCTGCCAACGAACATCCTGGCTGCCTGGTTCAACAAGCTGATGTCTAGTTCAGGCCAAACGCGCCATGCGTAGCGGTCCTGCAAAGGGTTCCGAATCGGGGATTGATATATGCTGTAAACATAGCGCCGGCTGGAAGCATCATAACGGGGATGGAAGTCAGCTTCTGCCCTGCGCAGGGAATCGACGGCGACATCATTCGGTAACTTGGCGTTCAGCGCTTTGATGAGAAGCGCATCCGGATGATGCCAGTCCAGGTCGAATACCACTATCTGTCCCGAAGCGTGTACCCCGGTGTCGGTTCGTCCAGCAAAGAGGATTGAATCATCCTCCCAGCCGATTTCACGCAACGCACCTTCGAACACACTTTGAACGGTTCGTGTTTGTCCCTGCCGCTGGAAACCGAAGAATTCGGTTCCATCGTAAACAAGTCTCAATTGGTAATGTACCATCCCTCACCGTCCTTGATTAGGCGGTTGGGCTTACTCTTCTACAAGCTCGATCACAACCATTTCAGCATTGTCGCCTAGACGGGGACCCAGTTTTGAAATGCGGGTGTATCCACCGTTGCGATTTTCAAAGCGGGGAGCAATTTCATCAAAAAGTTTTTTAACAAGAGCGGCATCACCAAGGCGTGAAGCCACCAAGCGGCGGGCATTCACTTTTTCGATATCAGTAGCCTTGCTGCTGCGCCTGGCAATTGTGATCAACTTTTCTGCTTCACCGCGGATAAACAGGGCTTTCGTATGGGTGGTTTGGATCCGCTCATGATCAAAGAGCTGTTTTACCATCGTGCGGCGCAAGCCGAGACGAGTGTCTTTATTTCTTCCAAGTTTATAACCTGCAATCTGATGGCGCATTTTTTACTCACTCCACATCATTATCTTTTTGCATGAAGCCTTTTTCCGTCATCTTATCGCGTAATTCGTCAAGACTCTTTTCGCCAAAGTTGCGGATGGACATAACTGCTTCATCACCTTTTTCCAGCAATTCGAGCACGTGGCCGACAGTCTGGATGCCTGTTCGTTTCAGTGAGTTATAAACACGCACAGAAAGATCCAGGTTTTCGATCGGAGTTTCGGCGGCTTCACTGGTGAGATGACTTCCAGTAGCAACCTTCTCTACCCCAACCAACAGCGTTTCTTCGCTGATTCCGGAGATAAAGCGCAGATGGTCAATAATTATCTTGGACGCAGTGCCGAGAGCTTTCTCGGGGCTGATCGTTCCATCCGTCCATATCTCGAGGATTAAGCGGTCGTAGTTCGTGCTCTGAATCACGCGGGCAGAACCAACATTGAAATTGACTCGCTTCACCGGGCTGTAAATCGCATCCACGGGAAGATCGCCAATGGGCAACTTACCGCTTCGATCCGATGAAGGAGAATAACCGCGGCCTTTTTCGACTGTGAAGTCAATATCCAGGCGGGTTTTGGCATCATCAACAGTAAACAGGTAGAGATCGGGGTTCATGATCTCCACCTCAGCCGGGACCTGAATATCGGCTGCTGTGACCACACCTTCACCGCGAACATCGAGGTGCAGGTGGGCAGTTTCGCCTTCATGAAGGACTAACCGGATCTGTTTGACCTGAAGCATTACCTGGATGACATCTTCACGCACACCGGGGATGTCCATGAATTCATGGGTTACATCCGAGATGCGCATCGATGTGATGGCCGCGCCGTCCAATGAGGACAGCAATACACGGCGGAGTGCATTGCCCAGTGTCACGCCAAACCCTCTCTCGAGGGGGCTGATCACAAATTTACCGTAGTTACGCGCTTCAGCTTCACGCTCTACTTTTGGAGTCACCATATTATTTAAAGCACACACAATTTGCCCCTTTCTGATACATTCTCTCGTATCATGGTTTCGGCATTTTGGACATTAGCGTGAATAGTACTCAACGATCAGTTGCTCGTTAATATTACCGTCGATTTCGGCGCGTTCAGGAAGACGCAGGACCTTACCGGTGAGATTCTTGAGGTCGCGGTCCAACCATGCAGCGCATGGGCGCTTCTCGGCAACATCCGACAGTTCTTTGAAGTACGTGTCACCTTTGGATGTTTCACTGATACTGATCACGTCACCCTGTTTTACCAGCATGGACGGAATATCTGCACGGCGGCCGTTGATACGGAAGTGGCCGTGATTGACCAACTGGCGAGCCTGAGCTCGATTTTCTGCCAATCCCATGCGGAAGATCACGTTATCCAGACGAGATTCAAGGGTAACCAACAAATTTAAACCGGTCATACCACGGGTACGAAGTGCTACACCGTAATAGTGGCGGAACTGGCGCTCCAGAATACCGTAAACGCGGCGGGCGCGTTGTTTGGCACGCAGTTGCTGACCATAGACCGATTCGCGGTCAGAACGGCCCTGATTGGTGCGACCGTGTTGACCTGGGACAAATCCGCGTTTCTCGAAAGAGCATTTCGGAGAGAAACAGCGGGACCCTTTCAAAAATAATTTTTCACCTTCGCGCCGGCATAGTCTGCATGCCGGACCAGTATACCTAGCCATAATAATCCTTCTCCTGTATTAAACGCGGCGTTTCTTAGGAGGTCTGCAGCCGTTGTGCGGGACCGGGGTGATATCAGCGATCGAGTGAACTTTTAGTCCAGTCGATTGAACTGCACGGATGGCAGATTCACGACCAGGGCCAGGACCTTTGACAACAATGTCAACTTCCTGGATTCCCATGTTTTGGGCTGCTTTGATGGCCTGTTCAGCCGCAAGGCGAGCCGCGAAGGGAGTGCTTTTGCGCGAGCCTTTGAAACCCGCGGAACCAGCGCTACCCCAGCAAAGCGTATTTCCCTGCTGGTCAGTCACGGTTACGATCGTATTGTTGAAAGACGCGAAAACGTGTACCTGAGCCGAGGAAACGGTGCGCTTTGTTTTTCGAGTGGCGCCTGCGCGACGCGTTGAGCGTACATTTTGAGCCATAATTCCTCATTACCTCTTGTCTAAATATTCAACATCACCTGTACGATAGGGTTGGCCAGGTCGCCGCGGGGGAGAAGGGCACCCCACCCGACCATCCACACTCGTTCAGGATTATTTCTTGGCAGCTCCGCGACGGCGGCCACGACCGGCAACAGTCTTCTTGGGACCCTTTGCAGTGCGCGCGTTCGTGCGTGTGCGTTGCCCATGAGCGGGCAGGTTGCGGCGGTGGCGCATGCCACGGTAGCAACCGATCTCGACAAGGCGTTTGATGTTCATCTGCACTTCTCGGCGCAGATCGCCTTCGACTTTATAAGTCTTGCCAATATAATCACGGATCATGCCGACTTCAGTCTCGGTCAAGTCCTTGACACGTGTGTCCGGATTAACGCGTGTGCTTTTAAGAATCTCGACTGCACGTGTGGGACCAATCCCATAGATGTAGGTCAGAGCAACTTCGACCCGCTTGTTACGCGGAAGATCAACACCTTCAATTCTCGCCATAGTTCCTTATCCCTGTCGCTGTTTGTGCTTTGGGTTTTCGCAGATCACGTACAATCTGCCACTGCGCTTTACGATCTTGCACTTGGCGCATCTTTTACGAATGGATGGGCTAACTTTCATGTTACTGACTCCTTAAAAGTACTGTTGCTAATCCGAAATGCTGATTATACCTGCACTTACTGATTCCGTCTAGGAATAGATCCGTCTCCCTGCGTAGTCAGGATCAGGGGTCCATTCTCTGTTACAGCAACAGTATGTTCAAAATGAGCAGTGAGAGAACCATCTTCCGAAGAAACCGTCCACTGGTCCGGGAGGACTTTCGTCCATTCCGTTCCCACCAGCAGCATCGGTTCCAGGGCAATGGTCATCCCTGCTTTTAGGACAATTCCTCTGCCGGGAGTTCCGTAGTTCGGCGCTTGCGGTCCTTCGTGCATTTGCCTTCCCACACCGTGCCCCGTATATTCGCGAGTCACATAAAACCCACGGCTTTCCGCGTATTCCTGAATGGCGTAAGAAACATCGCCGAGGTGATTTCCGACTACCATCTTTTCAATACCCGCATAAAGGGCACCTTCGGTAGCATCCATCAATCTTTGCGCCTCTTTTGAGACCTCTCCCACACCAGCAGTGAACGCAGAGTCGCCCACAAAACCTTCATACACTGTGCCGCAGTCCACCGAGACGATATCCCCTTCCTTCAGCTTGCGCTTTCCAGGAATACCATGCACCAGTTCATGGTTGATACTGACGTTGGTACTGGCTGGGTAAGGATACGGTCCAGGGTAATTCTTAAATGGACTGTAGCAACCATATTTTCGCAGCACTTCTTCGGCTGCGGCATTCAGATCACCGGTGGTGACGCCGGGCCGGATAATGGCTTTGGCGGCGGCCAATGCTTCCGCGTTGATCCGGCCTGCCTCGCGCATCACCTCGATCTCGCGCGCTGATTTGATGGTGATCTGTCTATCCCAAGACATTTCGTTACGCTTTCTCGATTGCCTTTAAAAGATCCTGTGTCACCAGGTCGATTGCCTGAGTGCCATCGATCTTCACAAGCAAGTTTTTCTTGTTGTAGTATTCGATCAGAGGCGCGGTCTGTTCCGAATACACCTTAATTCGGTTGACCACAGTGTTCTTCTGATCGTCTTCACGTTGATAAAGTTCCGAGCCGTCGATGTCGCAGATCCCCGGTTTTTGCGGAGGATTAAACTTCTCGTGGAATACGTGCCCCTGCGCACGGCAGGTCCATCGTCCACTCAGTCGTTCCACCAGGATCTCTGCCGGAACATCAATCAGAGGAACCAGTTCCACTTTACTGTCGAATTCCTTGAGCATTTCGGTCAAAGCATCTGCCTGAGCCGGAGTACGGGGGAATCCATCCAGTAACGCACCATTTTTACAATCAGGACGTGAGATTCTTTCACGCACCATTTTAATTGTGAGCGCGTCAGGAACCAGTTCGCCGCGGGTGATAAAACCCTGGGCTTCCTTGCCAAGTTCAGTTTGATTCTTCAAATTCTCCCGAAACAGGTCTCCAGAAGAGATATGTACCAAACCATACTTCTCAGCAATAACCTTTGCCTGGGTACCTTTGCCGGCTCCGGGGGGGCCGATGAGAACGTAGAATTTAGCCATCTTAACCCTTGATGATGCTTTCGTCGTAACCGTGGACCTTGAGTTCTGTCTCGATGATAGTGAAGGTATCACGAACGACACCGACAACGATCAGCAAACCGGCCGCGGAGATAACGAACACAGTGGACGTACTGAGAGCCGGGATGATTGCTTTAAGGAGATACGGAAACACAGCCACGAAACCAAGGAAAAACGCACCCGGGAAAGTGATTCGGCGTTGAACTTTGGTCAGGTACTTTTGGGTAGGGCCTCCGCGGGTCACGCCAGGGATCTGGGCACCCTGCTTCTTCAAGGTCTCACCGTAATTCTGTTGCGTGAACAGGACGTCGGTATAGAAGAAGGTGAAAGCAACCACCATCAGGAAGTACAACACCGGGTAGAACCAGCCGTTGGTGCCGCTGAACAAGTTATAAACACCTGTGTTGAAATTCGCCCACCATTCGGTTTTTGCGTTGACGAAGTAACTTGCCACCAATGCCGGGAACGAAAGGATGGTTTGCGCGAAGATCAACGGTATCATACCAGCCATGTTGACCATCAGAGGCAGATTGCTGCGTACAGGCATGGACATGCGGTTGCCAACACGTCTTCCGGGGAAGAGCACAGGCACGTTACGGCGCCCTTGCTGAACAAAAACAATCGCGAAGATGATCAGAGCCAGAATGACAAGCATCAACAGGAACATCCACCAACCATTTTGCTTATCAGCCAGGAGCGCGATCATTTTTTGAGGGATCTTCGCTACGATACCGGCAAAGATGATTAATGAAAGACCCTGATTGGGGATACCGAATTCAGAGATCAACTGACCCAGCCATATACCCAACATCGTACCAGCTACCATGCTGATGATGAGCGTGAGAGTCGGCAACAGTGATGCTCCACCGAAACCGAAACTAAACGTCAAGATGGATCCTGATGTAGACATCTGGTTAAAGATGTTCACCTGGCCAATTGCTGAGAGCAAAGCCATTGGAATGGTAAGCCACATGGTCCACTTTTCCATTAAGACACGGCCTTGGCGCGGATCGTCTTTCATCCGGCGTTCAAGAGCGGGAATGATGGGGACCAGAAGCTGGATAATGATCTGAGCAGTGATGTAGGGGTACACACCCATCGCCAGGATGGAGAAACTGGAGATTGTTCCACCCGAGAGCAAATCCAGCAGATTGAAGAGGTTAGATGTAGCACTGGTTCCTGCAGCGATAGAGGCTAGAACAGTACGGTTAATTCCGGGAACCGGGATATTCGCAGCAAGCCTGTAGACCACCAGCAATAAGACGGTGATTAAAAGCTTCTTCCGAATATCTTCCGATTTCCACAAAAAACGCCAGGCGGATCGCTTCATAGGACAATCTCCTTGGATCTTCTAAGCAATTAATTCGATCTTGCCCCCGGCGGATTCGATCTTGGCGCGAGCCGATTTGGTCACACGCTGGACATGAATCGTTAAGGCGACTTTGATCTCGCCGTTTCCGAGGATGGCTACAGGATTCTTGGGATTGTGCAAAAGCTTGGCTTCTGCCAGTACTTCCGGTGACACAACAGTTCCGGCTTCGAATCTTGAAAGCTGATCTAAATTGACTTCGTTGTATTCAATACGCGCTGGCGGAGTAAAACCTTCACCACGCATGAAAGGCAAACGGCGGAAGAATGGCAGGTTGCCACCCTGTCGATACAGGTGACCGCCTGAACCGGCGCGGGCTCCCAAACCTTTGGTACCACGGCCTGCAGTCTTGCCCTGACCGGCAGAAATGCCATGCCCTTTGCGCTTTCCAACTTTTTTGGCGCCTTCGTTTGGCATGAGATCGTTTAGTTTCATTTTGCTTCCTGCTCTTCTATCTTAATAAGATGATTGACTTTGCGAAGCATTCCCTGCAGAGCCGGTGTATCCACCTTTTCCAGGGTTTCACCGATATGGTGAAAACCCAGAGCGCGCAGGGTTTCTTTGTGCTTTTCAGAGTAACCAATCGCGCTTTTCACCTGGGTGATGCGCAATACTTTTTCATTGGTTGTTTTCTTAGCCATTCTTCCTCCGTTCCCAATAGGGCGTCAGGTCTTTGGCTTGTTTGCCTCTGCGGGCGGCTTCGACTTCGGGAGATTTCAGCATTTCCAACGCGTCGAAGGTGGCTTTCACCACGTTCAAAACATTGGCACTGCCCAGACTCTTGGTCAGAATGTCGCGGATGCCGGCAACTTCCAACACAGCACGCACGCCACCAGCCGCGATAACGCCGGTTCCGGGTGATGCGGGTTTCAACAGCACAACTGCACCGCCGGTTCGACCAGTTACTTCGTGGGGAATGGTGGTATTGGCGAGAACGATCTGCTGCATGTGTTTGTGGGCGCGTTCGGTGGCTTTACGCATGGCATCGGGGACAGCGTTTGCTTTACCAATACCAATACCGATCTTGCCGTGGTTGTCACCAGTCACAATCGTGACACGGAACTGGAACCGACGACCACCTTTTACTACTTTTGCAACACGAGCGATCTCAACGACACGTTCGTCATATTGTTGTTCTAATGGTTGGTATTCCATTTGCTCCATATTAAGGCCTCACTTTTATCTTGTCTGCCTAGAATTCAAGGCCAGCCTCTCGGGCTGCATCAGCTAACGCCTTTACGCGTCCGCTAAAGCGGAAACCACCACGATCGAACACGACCTGTTTGACACCCTTGCTCTGGGCACGTTTAGCAACAAGTTCGCCGACCATTTTCGCCTGTTCGACCTTCTTTTTGCCTTTAAGTTGCTCCCGGAGTTCATGATCGATGGATGAGGCGGCTGCCAGAGTAGCGCCCTGTTCATCATCGATCACCTGAACATAAATCTCAGCCAGGCTGCGAAATACGCTCATGCGGGGTCGTAACGCGTTACCGCTGACATGCTTGCGAACACGCTGGTGTCTGCGGATTCTTGCTTCACTGCGAGAATTTTTAGCCATATGCATTCACCTGTTACTTTCCTGCGCCTTTACCCTTGCCGGCTTTTCCTGCTTTACGGCGGATCTTCTCGCCTTGATAGCGGATGCCTTTGCCAAGGTATGGCTCGGGTGGGCGGATCTTGCGGATATCAGCGGCCAATTGACCGATCACTTCGATGTCGTACCCTTTAATGGCAACGGTACGAGCCTTACTATCCACTTCGAATGTGATCCCGGTTGGGGGATCGATCACGACAGGGTGTGAGTAACCGACATAGAGGACGAGTTTCTTGCCGTCCATCTCAACGCGGTAACCGACACCATCAACTTCCAACACACGGGTAAAGCCGGTGGAAACACCGGTGACCATGTTTTGGATCAACGCGCGGGTGGTTCCATGCAGGGCACGCACAGGCGCATCCTCTGAGTTACGGGTAACAGTGATTACATTATTTTCACACTTAATACCCATATCGGATGAGAAAAGGCGCTTCATTTCGCCATTCGGACCCTTTACATGGACTTCAGAGCCTGCGATATTCACCTGCACAGACGCTGGTACAGTCACTGGTAAACGACCTATACGAGACACAGTATCATACCTCCTTCATCCCACCGGGTTACCAGACCTTGCAGAGGATTTCGCCGCCAACACCAAGCTGGCGTGCTCTCTGTCCGGTCATAACACCCTTCGGTGTGGAGAGGATGGCAATACCCATACCAGCCAACACCCAGGGAATTTCTGATTTATGTGTATAAACGCGACGTCCAGGCCGGCTGATTCTTTCCAAACCAGTGATCACTGGAGTTCGTTGGCGACGCTCACCCACGTATTTCAACTTGACACGCAAGGTTTTCATGGTCGGCTTTTCGCCATCAACTACCTCATATCCTTCAACGAAGCCTTCTTCTTTCAATATGCGGGCAATTTCTGCCTTAATATTGGAGTGAGGCATCGCCACCACGGACTGGCTGGCCATAACACCATTCCGGATACGGGTCAACATATCTGCGATTGGATCATTAACACTCATGTTTCTTCCTCCGAACTGGCGCTACCAGGATGACTTGGTTACGCCCGGGATTTCACCTTCGAGAGCGAGCTCTCTGAAGCAAATACGGCATAACCCAAATCGGCGCATATAACCACGTGGTCTACCGCATCGTTTGCAGCGGTTACGAACCTGAACGGCATACTTACGCCGTTGTTCACGATATTCCATGCATTTCTTTGCCATACTAATCCTTCCTGAAAGGCATGCCAAGCATTTGCAGCAGTGCTGTTGCTTGATCGTCATTTGTGGCTGAGGTCACGATTGTGATTTCCATGCCGCGGACCTTGTCCACTTTGTCATATTCAATCTCGGGGAAGATGATCTGCTCACGCAGACCCAGGGTATAGTTCCCGCGGCCATCGAACGATTCGGCCGATACTCCACGAAAATCGCGAACACGCGGAAGCACAATATTCATCAAGCGGTCCAAGAAAGCCCACATTTTCTCGCCGCGTAGTGTTACGGCGGTGCCAATGGCACGACCTTCACGCAGCTTGAAGTTGGCGATGCTCTTGCGAGCCTTGGTAATCACGGGTTTTTGACCGGCAATGGCGGTGAGATCAGCCACTGCGGCATCCATAGCTTTGGGGTTATCCATCGCTTCGCCCAGACCAATGTTGATGACGACTTTTTTGATCTGTGGAATTTGCATGACGTTCTTGATTCCAAGCGATTTCATCAAGGCCGGTGCAACTTCCTTTGTATATTTTTCTCTCAATATATTCATAATCGCATACTCCGCTGTGGACTATAAGTCCATATCCGCGTCGCATTCCTTGCAAAAGCGTTTTACTTTGCCATTTTCGCGGACCAATTTCACACGGGTAGGCTTGTTGCATTTCTTGCAAACAAGCATTACGTTTGAAATGGAAAGCGGGGCTTCGAAACGGATCTTGCCAGGATTCACGGTTCTTCCTTGAGATTGAACCTGTTTCTGATGCTTTGTACGCATATTGATGCCCTGCACCACAACACGTTCTTCTGACGGTAAGACCTTGATGACGTCACCACGTTTGCCTTTATCTTCCTCACGGCCCGTGATTACCTCAACCTGATCACCTTTGCGAATTTTCACTTTCATTCTCTCGCTCCTCTACTCCTGGCCTAGATCACTTCGGGAGCCAGGCTGATGATCTTCATGAAACCTTTTTCACGAAGTTCACGAGCCACAGGTCCAAAGATACGAGTGCCTTTAGGATTTTGGCCATCAACGTCCAGGATCACCGCAGCGTTGTCATCGAAGCGGATGGTGGAACCATCTTCACGGCGCCATTCTTTCGAAGTACGCACGATGACTGCCTTGACAACTTCGCTCTTTTTCACTGAGCCCTGGGGAGCCGCAGACTTTACTGTTGCGACAACAATATCACCAACGCCACCATACTTGCGGGTGGAACCGCCCTGGATGTGGATGACCAGCAGCTCGCGGGCGCCGGTGTTATCGGCAACTTTGAGACGAGTCTCTTGCTGGATCATGCTGCTGCCTCCTCAACCGGTTCTTCAGCGACATCGAAGAGTTTGCCTTCGCGTTTGACAATCGCTTCCACAACCCAACGTTTATCACGAGAGATCGGGGCGCTTTCAACAATAGTCACTTCATCGCCGATATGGCAGCCCAATTCATCGTGGGCTTTGACTTTGTGGCTGGTGTGGACGACTTTCCGGTACAAGGGGTGCCGATAAGTGCGCGACACAACCACAACAACGGTCTTGGTCATCCGGTTACTGGTGACGACACCATTCATTCGACGTCGTTCGTTCATTTTTCACCTTCCGATACGATGCCGAGTTCGCGTTCGCGGAGGATTGTCTCATAGAGCGCGATTTGTCGGCGGACAATTTTCAAGCGGCTGGTGTCAGTCAATTGCCCGGTAACAACCTGAAACCGTAAGTTCATTAATTCATTGCGGGCATCGACCATCTTGGCCGTGATTTCTTCAGTAGAAAGTGCTCTAATTTCTGAAGTTTTCATGCAGCTTCTCCTGCTCCTTCGTGTCTCGAAATGATCTTGGTGCGGATCGAGAACTTGTAAGAAGCTTGATTGAGAGCTTCAATAGCTTCTTCATGATCCAGACCGCTGATCTCGAACACGATCCTGCCCGGTTTTACCACTGCCACATAGTACTCCACGGCGCCTTTCCCTTTACCCATACGGGTTTCAGGCGGACGGTGAGTATATGGTTTGTCTGGGAAAATCCGGATCCATACTTTACCGTGACGCTTCATCGCGCGGACGATCGTGCGACGGGCAGCTTCGATCTGTCGGGCGGTCACCCACCCCGGTTCCAATGCCTGGAGGGCATATTCACCGTAGATCATATCTGCGCCGCGCAGAGCCTTACCTCTCATACGACCGCGTTGAGCTTTACGCCACTTTACACGTTTTGGCATCAACATAGCAGCTACCTCTTTCGTTTCACGTGAGTTTTTGCTCTACGTGGAGTCTATTCGCTTACGTACACACCTTCGGTGGATTCAACTTTCTCTTCCACACCCGGTAATACTTCACCTTTGTATACCCATACCTTGACGCCAATGCGTCCGTAGGTGGTAAGGGCTTCAGCGCGTGAAAAATCGATATCGGCGCGCAGTGTCTGCAATGGAACACGTCCATCACGCAGCCAGACGATACGAGCCATATCAGCACCACTCAAACGTCCCGAAACCGAGACTTTGATACCCTGTGCTCCCTGGCGCATGGCCTGCTGCAGCGCGCGCTTCATTGCGCGGCGATAGCTCACACGGCGTTCGATCTGTCCAGCGATATTCACGGCCACCAAATAGGCGTCGCAATCGGGATTTTTAATCTCTTTGATTTCGAGATCGATCTTTTTGCCAGTGAGGGCTTCCAAATCGGTGCGGATCTTTTTTACAGAATCGCCTTTGCGACCGATGAGGATGCCAGGTTTGGCTGTATGAACGACAACCTTTACTTTGCCAGGGAAGCGTTCGATCTCAACTTTAGAGATGCCCGCCTTGTCAGCTTCTTTGTGGATAATCTTGCGAATGATCATATCCTGGTGAAGTTGATCGCGGTATTCGCTTCCTTCGGCGAACCAGCGACCTTCCCAGGGCTGGTTTATTCCAAGACGAAAACCAATCGGATGAATTTTTCGACCCATAATCTCTCCTGGTGTCCTTGTTCAGTCGGAGCAGAGCGTTTTGGCGGACTGCCCCATCTGAAACTACTCTTTCTCTCGCAGAATCACAGTGATGTGCGATGACCGTCTCAATAAAGGTTTGAAGCGGCCACGAGCACCGAAGCGGCGCCACTTGCGGGTGGGAGCTTCATCGGCCATGATCTGGTAAACAAATAAGTCGTCACGGCTCACGCCAAAGTTCTCTTCAGCGTTGGCAACGGCCGAAGCGATGAGGCGGTTGACGTGATATGCAGCAGCCTTGGTAGTGAACTTTAATGTGGTCATGGCTTCTACTGCAGATTTACCGCGAACCATATCGACAACCAGGCGAGCTTTTTGAGCTGAAACACCACAGTTCTTCAATTCAGCGCGAATATCGTGTGCCATGGTTATTTAGCTCCTTCAGCCTTCCCGGCGGAGGAAACATGACCGCGGAAATGGCGCGTGGGTGCAAATTCACCCAGACGGTGGCCAACCATGTTTTCGGTGATGTAAATGGGGACGTGACGGCGGCCATCATGAACAGCAATGGTATGCCCCACCATTTGCGGGAAGATCGTGCTTGCCCGGCTCCAGGTGCGAATGACTTTCTTTTCACCAGCGGCATTCATTGCTTCAATTTTTTTCAACAGCTTAGGGGCGATAAAAGGCCCTTTTTTAAGCGATCGTGACATAATCTCGTTCCTTCCTCTCGGTTAAGATCTCTTTTTAGCCAATCTTACCGATTACCGGCGTTGCGGCGGCGAACAATAAACTGGTTGCTCTGCTTGTTGCGGCGAGTCTTATAACCACGGGTGGGTCTACCCCACGGGCTCTTCGGACCGGGCATACCGGCAGGCTGACGGCCTTCACCACCACCATGCGGATGGTCGCGCGGGCTCATCGCAGTTCCACGCACGGTCGGGCGAATACCCATATGGCGCTTGCGACCGGCTTTTCCAAGTTTGATGTTGCTGTGATCGGTATTTCCGACCTGACCAATGGTGGCATAGCACATTTGGCGGATAAGGCGCACTTCACCGGAGGGCATACGGATTTGGGCGTAATCGCCCTCTTTGCCCAGTAGTTGAGCTGAAGTACCGGCTGAACGGACCAATTGGCCGCCTTTGCCTTCTTTCATCTCGATGTTATGCACCATGGTACCGACGGGGATGTTCGAGATCGGCAGACTGTTCCCAGGACGGATATCTGCGTTCGGTCCGGAGATGACGGTATCATCCACTTTCAAGCCCAACGGAGCAATAATGTAGCGTTTTTCACCATCGGCGTAGACAAGCAAAGCCAGACGAGCCGTGCGGTTGGGATCATATTCGATCGCAGAGACACGAGCCGGAATGTTCAACTTATCGCGTTTGAAATCCACGATACGGATGTACTGGCGCTGCCCACCACCCTGATGCCGGACGGTGACGTGGCCAATGTTATTGCGGCCAGCGCGAGCTTTACGCAGTACGATCAGCGACCGTTCCGGTTTGTCTTTGGTGATCTCATCAAAGCTGTAACCGGTCATGTTACGGCGGCTGGGAGTTGTGGGTTTATAGATCTTGATAGCCATTATTCAACCCCTTCAAAAATGGGGATTCGGTCTTCTGAATTAAGGGTAACAACAGCTTTCTTGTAACCGGGATTCTTTACATCCACCCGACGGCTGCGTTTCATGCCGCGTTTGGCCGGTACGTTGATGATATTGACCCTTACGACCTTCACTTTGAAAATTGTTTCAACAGCGTCTTTTACCATGGTTCGGTTTGCATCATCAGAGATTTCGAAAACATACTGATGCATTCGGTTTACCAGGTAATTCGACTTTTCAGTCACAATGGGACGCTTGAGTACGTCATAAATCGAGCTCATTTCATCCTCCGCCTATCCCAGGTTCGCCTTGATCAGATCAAGTGCAGTGACCGGAATCAATACTTTATCGAAGACAAACAGGTCGCGGATGTTCAGATAGCTGGCGTGCAGTATCTTGGCATCCGGGATGTTGTTCGTCGAGCGGATCACGTCTTCGTATGACTCTATTGACGGGATCAGAACCAGGGCGCTTGATTCACCAACCATTTTATTCAGGGCAGAAGCCATAATGCGGGTCTTCGGTTCATCCAGTTTCAATTCATCCACGACGACAATCATATTCTCCGCAGCTTTTTGAGACAGGGCTGAGCGCAAGGCCGCCTGTCGCATCTTGCGAGGCATGGAGAAGCTGTATGAATGCATGTGCGGGGTGTGAATCTTTCCACCACCCTTCCATTGCGCAGAACGGGTTGAACCCTGGCGGGCGCGGCCGGTTCCTTTTTGACGCCAGGGTTTGTGCCCGCCACCCGAAACATCGCTCTTGGTCTTGGTTTCGTGCGTACCAAGGTGAGCGTTGGCCATCTGGCGGACAAAGGCCTGGTGCATCAAATCGACATTAATAGGGGCTTCAAAGATCTCGGCAGGTAATTCCACCGATTTGACCTTCTTGCCTTCCATGTTTACGACATCAACTTTCATAGTCATATGCTCCATTCATCCAGGTATGGTTCTCAGTCTGGTTACTGCTTCCGTGATTCTTTGATCACGACCAGGCCGCCACGCGCGCCGGGTACAGAACCACCCACGCCGATGACGTTGCGTTCGGCGTCCACCAGGACGATTTTAAGATTCTGCGCAGTTACAGCGTCATTGCCCATATGACCTGCTCTACGGTGACCTTTGTAAACACGGCCAGGAGTGGTCGTGGCGCCGTTGGAACCGGGCGCGCGCAATCGATCGGATTGACCGTGTGTTTTCGGTCCACCGTGGAAATGATAGCGCTTCACTGCACCAGCAAAACCTTTACCTTTGCTCGTACCTGAGACATCGACCTTCTCGCCCACCGCGAAAACAGAAACATCCAGCTTGTCGCCCTCTTTGAGGTCGATTTCGCTGGCTTTGAATTCGCGCAAGAACTTAAGTGGGGGTAGGTCAGCACGCTTGAGGTGACCAATTTCGCCACCAGTTAAGCGTTTCGGCTTGACTTCCTCGTAACCCAACTGCACGGCTGAATAACCTTCTTTTTCAACCGAGCGGATCTGGGTAACGAAGCACGGCCCAGCTTCGATAAGCGTGACAGGAACTGCCGCGCCGTTGTCATCGAAAATCTGGGTCATGCCGATTTTCTTCCCGATCAGCCCTTTTAACATTTCAGTTGTACTCCTTCAAAAATATATAAAGAGACTGTCAGCCTGGGCTAGGCTGCATCATCCCTGAACAATCCAGTCAGCAGTTTGCTGCGTCTACAGTCATTGTTTGTGCGCCTACAAAACTGCTCTTGGATTGCCACTTTCAGGTACTAAAGTACCCAAACCGGACTATTTTACCGCATTAAGCGTCAAATAGCCAGTGTACTGCCAAATTTTAAGGTGATCTACCGATACTAACTACGAAATCGTCGGTAACTGGTCACTTAGATCTTGATCTCAATATCCACACCCGCAGGCAGATTCAAACGCATCAGCATGTCGATGGTTTTGGCGTCTGGATCGAGCACGTCTATCAAGCGGTTGTGTGTGCGGACTTCGAAATGCTCATGTGAGTCTTTATCAATGAATGCAGAACGGCGTACCGTAAAGCGTTCAATACGGGTTGGCAGCGGAACAGGACCCACAACGTGAGCGCCACTGCGTTCCGCAGTCTCGACGATCCTCTTGGCGGATTGATCAAGAACGCGGTGATCATAAGCTTTCAGACGAATTCGTATTTTTTGTTTGGCCATCATACTCTACCTATGCAATGATTTTTGTGATCACGCCGGCGCCAACCGTCAGACCACCTTCGCGAATAGCAAATTTTGAACCCTGTTCCAAAGCAACCGGAATGATCAGATCGCATTCCATAGACACATCGTCGCCTGGCATGACCATCTCAACACCTTCCGGTAACTTGATCGAACCGGTCACATCCATCGTGCGGATGTAGAACTGCGGGCGATATCCACTGAAGAACGGCTTGTGGCGTCCGCCTT